>Ga0256406_1000046_pt1 | contig 206964 bp, 179 predicted proteins | sample RumenRJG_03DNA_FD_185986 | JGI IMG/M metagenome (GOLD analysis project Ga0256406, IMG submission 185986) | Bovine rumen microbial communities from Lethbridge, Alberta, Canada - RJG_03 | ecosystem: Host-associated > Mammals > Digestive system > Stomach > Rumen | place: Canada: Alberta... | reverse complement strand
GATCGGTGACCGCCTGTTTCTTGTACTGTTTTTTATGCCATGATTATCGCCAGTGTCAGATGACCGTGATTGAGGTCAAAGAAAACGGGGCTATCCGCACGAAAATGCTTTCGTGAGACAGCCCCTTGCTTGTTTCACGTAGTTTCCGTTTTATTGGGCGGTGCAGTGTTTCGGGATAAAGTAAGTTTCCTTATAGCCGCCTTCGAGTTTCAGCAGGTAAATTTTTTTGTCGAGGCCGCCGGCGTAGCCGGTTAGGCTGCCGTTTTTGCCGACGACGCGGTGGCAGGGGATAATGATGGAGATTTCGTTATGTCCTACTGCGCCGCCAACGGCTTGGGCCGACATGCGGGCGAGGCCACGCTGGGCGGCGAGATGCTTCGCGATGGCGCCGTAGGTTGCTGTCTGTCCGTAGGGGATTTGGAGCAGGAGATGCCAGACGTCTTTTTGAAACGGCGTGCCCAGCATGTGGATGGGCGGCAGGAAATCTGGCTCTTTGCCCGCGAAGTAGAGGTCGAGCCACGCCCGCGTTTGCTGGATGGCGGGCGTCTTTTTTTGCATATGCTCGGGGTCGAGGTGCAGAGCGTAGTATTTTTCGTGTTCAAACCAGAGCCCAGTCAGCCCCGCATCATCGGCTGCGAGCAATATTTCACCGAGCGGCGATTGATATTTGGCCGTATACTGCATGTTGTCTCCCTCCGTGCATTTATAGGCAAGTTTGGTCAGGGCATTACCCAGTACAATCTACGCTTGTCAGTATAGCATACTTTATGTTCCAGGTATGTTTCTGCGCGCCAATAACCTGATAAATGCTTTAAAAGCATCACATCGACCATAATATTAAGTATTTTACATATAAATTCCCTTTCGCTATCATAAACGTAAAACGAGAGCTGAGTAATATATAGGGCGCTATGTGTAAAGGAGGGAATTGCTATGAAAAAATACGGGATAATTTTCGCAACGGTGTTGGTGGCTCTGGGCTGGGTGGGCTTTGAGTTGACAGAGCACTTTTATGTGGAGCCGTCGGCACAGGCTTTTTCGGCGGCGGAGCGGGCACAACTGGCGGCCGTCTCGGATATGCAGGCGGCCGCAGGAACGAAGACCGTACTCACGGTCAGCGTGCAGGGAACAGATATGGTGTTGCATGGCACTTGGGATGCGACGCCGCTGGCACAGGAAATCAAGGTGCATTTGCCCATGGAGGTGCATCTCGTTGGTTGGCATGGGCGCGAGTTCTACGGTCAGCTCACAGGTCAGCCCCAGGCGCGAGGCGAGGGACAGCGCACGTTCAAGGAGGGCGACGTTACCTATTGCCCGCAAAACAACAGTATCGCGATTTTCTATGACAAGTCCCGCGAACCGGAACTTACGATGGACGTCATCGTCATCGGGCATGTCGATACAGCGGATTTGCCCAAATTGCAGGCGCTGGGAGACGAGGCAACGATGTTATTCGAATGATAGAAAGGATGATATTTATGTTGAGAGCACAGAAGTTTATAGCATTGGCCTTAGCGTTGGGGTTCGCGATGAGTACGGTTGGTTTTGGTGTGACGGCGGCCGCCGAGCAGCAGAAGGCGCCGCAGAAAATCGTACAGACGGCGGGGCGTGATGCGCTGGGGGATTTTGCACCGGACTTTGCCCGTTACAATGACGATGTGCTCTTTGGTGAGGTGTGGTCGCGCAATGACAAGCTTTCCCTGCATGACCGCAGCCTCGTGACAATCTCCGCTCTCATCGGTGCGGGCGTCATCGACAGTTCGCTCAAGTATCACATCGCCACGGCGAAAAAGAACGGCGTGACTAAAGAAGAGATGGTCGAGGCCCTCACGCAGCTGGGTTTCTATGCTGGCTGGCCCAAGGCCTGGGCCGCCTTCCGCATGGCGAAGGAAGTCTATACGGAAAAGTAAGAGAAAGCCCTTATATGGTAATAAAACCGCCAGACGGTCACGGCGCATATCGGCGCCACCGTCTGGCGGTCGTTTTTTTGTCGTATTTTTTGCAGGACAGGGCATTTTCATTATTTCAACAGCACTTCGCCCATGCCAACGATAGAAGTAATGGGCAGCAGTAGGTTGATGAATTTGCGAATCCACGTTTTCGGCAGGTAGGGGAACAGTGCGTCGCCGAGCAGGATGCCGAGGGCGAGGCCGGGCAGGAGGTAGAGGTACTCCGTGAGCATGGCGGGGATGGACATGCCGCCGAGGGCATGGGAGGCGAGTGTTGAGATATTGCAGAGAAAGAAAAAGACGAAGCAGCTCGCCCGCAAGACTTCGGGGGCGATTTTCGTGTGGGCGAGGTAGAGTAAAATCGGCGGTCCACCCATGCCCGTCGTGGCTGAGGTGATGCCAGAGAGGACGCCCGTCTTGACAGCGTTAGCGTTCGTTTCACGGAAGCGCGTGTGGGCAAAGCCCGTAATGAGCACGGATGCGAGCACCATCGCGTTAATCCAGAATTTCAGCGTGTCACTGGAGACGGCGAAGAAAATCCAGGTGCCGAGCGGCAGACCGATGAGCACGCCCGCGTAAAGCAGACCGACGAGTCGCCGGTCTGCCGTGCGGAAATGCGTCACGCCCTGCACGAAATTGCCCGTGACGCAGATGAGCAGCACGAGTGAGACGGCGTCCTTGGCGTCGTAAAAGAACATGAGAAACGGCGCGAGCACGATGGCGAGGCCGAAGCCCGTGAGAGATTGCAGCAGCGAGGCCAGCGCGACGCAGCCGAGCGGCAGGAGATGGGCGAGCAGGCCCGTGAGGGAAAGTTCCATAGGTAAGGCCTCCAGTGACTGATTAGTAGTCTACACTGTCATCATAGCAATTCATGGCGGCTGATACAAGTTACTAAAAAATAAATGAGACTTTTAGCAGGTAGCTAAATATGCTTATAGGACAAAGGTTTTTTGCAAATTTTGCATGTAATTGCGTGCATCAACGGAAATTGTTCTGCGCCGAGCGTGCTATAATGGATGATGGTTGTAAAGTTGTAAATGAAACCTGGGTAAGGTAAAAGAAAGAAGGATTTACATGGGTTTCAAACAGTTGATGGACAGTTTCCTCATTCATTATCTCGGACGCTTTGACAAATATCCGTTCGATGTCGAGATGCACGGCGATACCTACCATATCGGTGAGGGCGAGCCGGAGTTTACGGTGCAGGTCAATCAGGATATCCCGAAAAAGGACCTCATGGCCTCGACCTCGCTAGCCCTGGCGGAGGCCTATATGCGCCGCGATATCGAGGTCAAAGATGGCGACCTCTTCAAGGTGATTGCCAGCCTCCTGGAGCAGGCGGACCGTCTCTCGCTGGATAAGAGTGCGCTCAAGGGCCTGTTTTCGTTCTCCGAGAAGAAACGTGACCAGCAGCGGCAGGTTTCCAGCCACTATGATTTGGGCAACGATTTTTATAAACTTTGGCTGGACCCGACGTTGAGTTACTCCTGCGCCTACTTTGCCAAAGAGGGGATGACGCTGGAGGAGGCACAGCGGGCCAAGGTGGATTATACGCTGAATAAGCTCGCGCTCAAGCCGGGCATGAGCCTGCTCGACATCGGCTGCGGCTGGGGCTTCCTGCTTATCGAGGCTGCACAGAAATATGGTGTCAAGGGCTATGGCTGCACCCTAAGCAAAGAGCAGTATAAAATGGGGCGCAAACGCATCAAGAAACTTGGGCTGCAGGATCAGGTCAAGATCGAGCTGGTCGATTACCGCGATTTGCCAGATAAAAACCTCACGTTTGACCGTATCGTCAGCGTCGGCATGATGGAGCATGTCGGCCGCTCGAATTACGATACCTATATGGAGACGGCAAACGCACTGCTCAAGGACGGTGGCCTGTTCCTGTTGCACTCTATCACGGGCAACGATGAGGGGATGCACGACTCATTCATGCGCAAATATATTTTCCCCGGCGGGGTTATCCCATCCCTGCGTGAACTCATCCATATCGCCTATGACCACGATTTCCGCGTGCTGGATGTGGAGAGTCTGCGCCGTCATTACTACCAGACGCTTATGTGCTGGTATCATAATTTCCAAGCCGTACATGACCAGGTACGCGACGCGCGCGGCGACGAGTTCGTCCGCATGTGGGACATCTACCTCTGCGGCTGCGCGGCCGCCTTCTGGGTCGGTTACCTCGACATCCATCAGACGCTGATGACCAAGGGCATCAACAACGAGCTGCCCATGACGCGCTGGTATTGAGTGAGTTCTGGTACGTATAAGCAAACGCCCTCCTGCATCATGCGGGAGGGCGTTTGTGGTATAACGTCGGGATAAGGTTTATTTGCAGAGGCTGTCGGTCCAGTCAAAGAGTTCTTTGAGGTCGTAGTCACCGGCATGGCCCTGGCCCCAGGGAGCGGCAAAGTCTACGTCATAGCCTGCGTTTTGCAGCTTGAGAGCGAGCAGCGCGGGGATGGCGAGGCAGGTATCGCGGTCTTTGGCACCGTGGCGGATGCGCCAATGTGGGGCAACGGTGACACCTGTCGTGCCGATATATTGCATAGGATTTAAAAGGCGGATGGTGGTTGCATCGGCAAGTGCTCCCTGCTTGTCACTGTGCTGATAGGAAAAGGCAGTGAAGTGTTTGGGCTGGTTCGTGCGGTCAGCAAACTCGTCATTCTCGCCCGAGCTAAGGTCAAATTTGTCAAAGGCGGGTGTGGCTTTGAGACGGCCAGCCCACACGGCGTATTTAGAGAGGTCTACGGCGGTTACTTGGCCCTGCTTTACGGTCAGCCAGTCCAGCGTTTGGACGCTGGTGTTACCGGAGGTTAGGGCTTTTTGTGCAGAGGCACGGTAAATGCTCTTGATGTAGTCGGCAAAGCTGCCCGTGCCGTCGGCGCGCAGGGTGAGCGGCTGCCCTGTCGTATCGTGGAGGCCTAGACTGTTGACGTAGGCGGGGAAAAGTTGTTTGAGCGCGTGGGAAGCGGTGATTTGCCGGCCGGTCATCGTCTGGGCTGTGGTGGTCTCCTGCGGTGCATTGGCGGGGCGGTTTGTCACCGTTCCCGTGTCGGAGGGAGGGGCAATCTGGCTGATGCCTGGGCGGGAACCTTGTGGTGGCAGAGGTAGCTGGCCTGTGGGTTGAGCCGCATGAGGCGCGTTTCCTTGGTGATAAGTATTGACGCCTGCAAACATCCACTCATAGGCCATGTCGGCATGTTCGAGGTTGGTGATGGGGCAGTAGTCCATCGAGGCGAAGATGTCATCGCGCTCGTCCGCCGCGCCTAGGGCCTGGAGATATGGAGCATAGTCGGGACTGTTGCCTGTGGCACCGAGCAGGGCCGATAGCGCGCCGCCGGCACTTGTGCCGTCGGAGATGATTTTTTCTGTGTCACCTGCGGGCAGGCGGTGGCGGTTATGCCGCAGATAGCGCACGGCGGCCTTGTAATCAACGATGAGGGCGGGAGCTTTGCCCACGTAGTTACCCTGCGCGTCCTGTGTTGTGCGGCCCCGGATAGCGGGGGCCGCTACGACATAGCCTCGGGAGAGTGCTACCCAGATGGCATTGGGGCCCGGCGTACCGTGACTGCTCAGGGCTGGTTCACCCGCCTGACCCGGCATATAGCCGCCAACGCCGTTCGGCAGGAAGATAGGGGCAGTCTGGGCGGTATAACCGTTTACGTTGCCACCCGTGAAATAGGCTGAAGGAATAAAGATGTTCATTTGTTCGGCCTCTGGCGCTGCGGGATGCGCAACATAGACGATACCGCGATAGGCACGGTAGGCCACATCCTGCCCCTGATAGCTCATGTGTTCCTCGGTGTATTCATCGGGGGCAAAGGTCAAGGAGTATGTTTTATCGGTCGTGGGCTTGGTGCTTGTAATGGTGGCCGCAGCAGCGGTGGTGGCAGGGGCCGGGCTGGTCGTGGTTTTGGTTGTCGCGGTGCTGGCAGACGATGCCGCCAGCACACTCCCCAGCGGCCAGCAGGCCGCGCCAATGATGAGCCCCGTTGTGAGCAGGCGTTGCCAATGTTTTTTCTGCATGTATTGTTCATCCTTTCTAAAATAAAAAGCCCAGCTTGGCACTTCGTCAGTATGCGAAATGCCCCGCTGGGTCATGCGATTTCTCGTGCTTCTAGTATAGGCAGATTTTTCGCTAGAGGAATTATAGCGCTGTTAAGCTTGCATGATAAATCTGTCTATGCGGAGACCGCGGCGATGATAACGACTCGTCAATCTGGTAGCAGGCTTGTCTATTATGCCAATTTACCTGTCTCCTGTATTGATGATAGACATATAAATGGTATAATTAGAGCAGAAGGGAGATGGTGACTATGACTACGAGTATGACCATCAGAATGGATGCGGATATCAAGAAAGCTTCGCAGGAACTGTTTCGCTCGTTGGGGCTGGATATGACGACGGCTATCAATATCTTTCTGCGCCAGTCGCTGTTGCATAACGGTTTGCCTTTTTCGGTTACATATAATCGGCCAACTGAAAGAACATGGCATGCCATACAAGTTGCGGAAAATGATACGGATATACATGGACCTTTTTCTACAGTAGATGATATGATCCAAGATTGTGAAAGGAAGTAATCCGATATGGGTAAGGTACTCGTTGCTTATTTCAGTGCGACCGGCACGACGGCGCATTTGGCGGAAACGCTTGCTCAGGCTATCGGCGCTGACCTCTTTAAAATCGAGCCAGCGCAGCCCTATACGTCGGCTGACCTCAACTGGAATAATGCGCGGAGCCGTACGACGGCGGAGAAAAATGACCGCTCGCTGCGCCCGGCCATTGCGAACCGGGTGGCGGACATAGATGCGTATGACACGGTTTTCGTCGGCTTTCCCATTTGGTGGTACAGCGCGCCGAACATCATCGCGACTTTCCTCGAAAGTTATGACCTCCAGGGCAAGACTATCGTGCCGTTTGCGACCTCGGGCGGCAGCCCCATCGGCCGTACGAATGAGTACCTTGCACCTGCCTGCCCTGGCGCTAAGCTTTGCGAGGGTCGCCGCTTCGCAGCTGGCACCGGTGCGGATGAACTCAAGGCCTGGGCGGAGACCTTTATCTGATTATGTGCACGGCGTGGAGTAGGTAGGACGGCTGACACAGGTCATTTCGCATACTTCTGCGCTGTGCTATCAAGCAACAATAAGCCTGACAGTTAATGGTTTGTGGTTAACTGTCAGGCTTGTTCGTTGTTAGGAGGAGGCAGTGGTTAACAAGGTGGGAGAGGATTTCCCCGGTAATTTTTTACTTTTGTTGTGACCAACTATGACAGAAGGCAATGAAGGCCTCTAGTGTGGGCGTGAGGTATTTGTTCTGGTGGTAGACGATGCGGAAGGTGCGCTGGAATTGCACGCTGGGCACAGTGAAGGTGCGCAGGCGGCCATCTGCCAGGTATGGGGCGGCGATACGCCGTGAGAGGGCGGCGAGACCGAGGCCTGCGGCGACGGCTTGCAGGATGGAGGCGGAGTTGTTGTAGACGCCCGCCGTGGCAAAGGGGATACCGGCGGCCTGCATGACGGCCTCGAACAGCGCGCGGGTGCCACTGCCCTCCTCGCGCAGGAAAAAGGGCGCGCCCGCGATGGCCTCGCGTGGTATGGTGGTTGCCAATGGTGGCGGGGGTGCAGTATCGGCTGGCAACTCACTGGAGGCGGCCCCCGTGGGCTGGGACGCCGCGCTCTTTAGTGGGTTCTGGTCAGTGCTGTTGTCCAGACGATAGTTGGGAGGCGCGAGGAAGATGAGTTCGTCGCGCAGGAATGGTTGAGCGATAAGCTGGGGCGAGGTGATGTCGCCTTCGATGAGAGCCACGTCGAGGTCATCGGTGAGCAGGCGCTGTTCGAGCTCGTGTGTGTTGCCGATGCGGGAAAAGAGGGGACACTCAGGCTGGGCTGTACGGAATGCCGCGAGCAGAGGCACGAAAACGCTCTCGCCGATGGAGAGCGTAGCGCCGACCGCGATAGGGCTGGCCGCCGCAAAGCCTCGCATGGCCTCATCTGCCTGATGGTCGAGGGCGAGGATATGCGTGGCGTAGCCCCGCAGGGATTCTCCCGCCGCAGTCAGATGCAGCTGCCGGCCGAGCCGGTCAAAGAGGGCCGTGCCGTAGTGGGCCTCGAGCTCACGGATGGCCTGGCTGATGGAGGGCTGGGAGATATGGAGCTCCTTGGCGGCCGCGGTCATAGAGGCATGGCGGCAGACCGCTTGAAAGATGCGGAAATGGCGCAGGGTCATAGGCGGGCCCCTTTCGTATTATCAAAAGAACATTTCAACTAAGACGTAAGCGAGACCTACGAGGAAGACGGAGCAGAGGAACGCGCTGGTCAGCGGGCGGGCACCCTTGCGGGCCACGACAGAGAAATTCACGTTGAGCCCGAGCGCGGCCATCGCCATGCCGAGCAGGAGGTAGGCGATGGTTACGAGACCACCGGTGAAATCCGCGATAAAGGGCACATAGGTGCCGACGGCGCTCGCGAGCAGGAAACCGCCCATGAACCAGGGGATGGGGACGCTTTTCAGCTGGGCGAAAAAGCCGTGCGGTGCTTTGCTATCCGTAACAGACATTTCGACAGTGCTGCCGTCGGCTCCTGCCAACGTGGCAGTTTTTACCGCCGTACGGCGGGCCTCGATGACACCGACGAGCAGGGCCACGGGGGCGAGTAGCAGTACGCGGGAGAGTTTCGCGACGATGGCCGCATCCGTGCCGACCTGACCGGCCGCACCACCGGCGGCGACGGCATGGGCAATCTCGTGCAGGCTGAGACCGGCCCACGTGCCAAACTGGGCAGCGGATAGGCCAAGTATGGGCTGAAGCGCGACGAGCACGAGCGTGAAGGCCGTGCCGAGGATGGCGACACAGGCCACGGCCAGCACGGAGTCGTCAGCTTTTGCTTTGGCCGCGCCCGCGACACCCATAACTGCGGCCGCACCACAGATAGAGGAGCCACAGGCCGTGAGCACCGCCAGCGTATGCTCAATGCCGAACAGCCGCCGCGCGACGAAATAGTTCAGCGCCACCATTATGGTGACCACGACGCAGGCTGCGAGCAGGCTTTTCAGCCCCGCGCCCATGAGCAGGATGAGGTTGAGTTTGAAGCCGAGCAGGATGATGCCCGCCCGCAGAAATTTATTGGCGATAAAGGGCGTGGACGCGCGGGCAGCCGTGCGCAGGCTGGTAAAACCCTGCAAGGCCATACCGAGCAGGAGCGCGATGACCAGTGCGCCGATGAGCGAGAGCCCCGGCAGCTTAGAGAGCCATTGCCCGCCGAGCGAGCAGGCGAGCGTCACGATGAGCCCCACGGCCACGACCTGACGGGAAAATAATTGACGAAGTTGTTGCATATGTAAACCTCCCTGTAAATTAAGCGCAAGCTTGGTTTCTCTGTTGTTTTAGTATACGGGAGACTTTACTATATGTAAAATACGTAGTTTTTATAAAATATATAAGCACTAGCCTATATATTACCCGTGGGTGTATTTTTCAGCTCAGCTTGAGTACATAAAATTTTCGGCAACTGCTTGACGATACGCGACTTTTTTGTTATGCTCTTATCGACCAGGGTCAGTAAGGAGATGTAGCTATGCGGACGAGAAAGGCGCCGGAGGAGCGCAAACGCGAGATTTTTGCTGTGGCGGAGCAGCTGTTTGTCGAGCGGGGCTACGCCGTGACTACGGTGGCAGATATTGCGCGCGCGGCGGGCGTCGCGAAGAGTACTTTCTTTTATTATTTTGCGACTAAGGATGCCTTGCTGACGGATATCGGGCGGCATTGGGCGCAAGAGTTTGCGGCGCGCTACCGGCAGTTGGAACAGGGCGGGGACGCCGTGGCGCATCTGCGTACGTTTATGCGCATTTTTGAGGGCGACGACCCGCTTGACCAGTTGTTTGACCAGTTGATTGCGGAGCACCAGTACCGGCTCATGGAGACGATTTGGCAGGCGATGCGCGCGGAGACGATGGACCCGTTGCTCACGGGCATTTTGCAGCAGGGCGTGCAGGAGGGCAGCATGCGGCTCGCGGGAGATATGGTGAGCGTGGTACATTTCTTCTGGTGTTTGTACGATGCGATTTATCCCACGGAGGAAATGGACGCGCCCTGCGATGCTGCGCAGATGCAGCGGTATCTCGCTTTGGGGCATGGGCTCATGGAGCAGATGCTCGGCCTGCCGCAGGGCACGCTGCAGGAGCATGTGACGGAGGCATGACAACAGGAGCCGGTCAGAGCAGTTAGTTCTCGGCACGGGCAGCGGTGCCGAGCTGCGCGCACCGATGGCCTATGCCATCATCGGCGGCATCACGACCTCGACCGTGCTCACACTGGTCATCGTGCCCATCGCCTATACGTGGATTTATAACTGGCGGCACCGCACCAGAAAATCCTGATAGGGAGTGGTCCTGCCGTGTAATACTGGTAAGACGCAATGGCTCAGTATGGAAATATTTTTCAAAGTTTCATTTCTTATGCGTGGCTACGCTTGACGGCTGGCCACGTTTTTTGTTAGGCTAATATTGACCATGGGTCAGTTAAATAGCCGCTGACGTTTTATCAGCGGCTATTTATAGGAGGTGTATTATGCAGGATAGTCGTGATTTTGCCCGTTTGCCGATTAAGGAACTTGTCGTGCGCTGTGCCCTGCCCGCGACCATCAGCATGGGAGCGATGGCACTGTATTCGGTGATTGATGGCGTGTTCGTGGGATATTTCCTCGGCGAGACAGCGTTAGCGGCCATCAACCTCGTATTTCCGCTTTTTATGCTCTTTACGGCGGTTATCGATATGCTGGCGGCGGGTTCGGCTGTGCAGATTGCGACGCGGCTGGGCGAGGGGCATCGGCGGGATGCTTCGCGTATCTTTTCCTTTTCACTCGTGGCGATTGCCGTCGTCTCGGCGGTGGTGGCCTTGCTGGCCTTTGCCGGCACGCAACCGTTGCTTACCCTGATGGGGGCGGAGCCTGCCGTCGTGGCGCAGGCGGCCACCTATCTTTATATCCTGGCAGCGACGGCGCCGCTCTGTTTGACCTTCTTTGCCACGGACAGCTATCTGCGCATCTGCGGCTGGCAAAACTACAGTATGGCGTTGGGCGTAGGTGTGGCCGTGCTGAATATTGCCTTGGATTATCTGACTATCGTCGTGCTGGGCTGGGGTATCGCCGGCGCGGCGGGCGCGACGGCGTGCAGCATCGGGGCAGGGGCCATCGCCGCCTTTTTGCCCTTTCTCCTGCGGCGGACGGAGTTGCGGCTCATGCGAGGGGCGATACCCCTGCGGCAGTTTTGGCGGCTCGCGTTCAACGGCTCGTCGGAGTTCTTTGACAACACGGCCTCGTCCTTTATGGACCTTATCGTGAATACTGTGCTGCTGCAGCTGGGCGGTACGTTAGCGGTCGCGGCGTTTTCGGTCGTCATGTACCTCGACGGTGTGGTGAGTATGCTCGTGTTCGGTCTCACCTCGTCCCTGCAGCTCGCGCTCTCGTACTGCCACGGGGCAGGCCTGCGGGCGCGCACGCGCCGCCTGCAAAAGGCCATCATGCTCGCGGCGGGAGCCCTTTCCCTCACCGCACTCGTGCTATTGCAAACGGCGGGGCCGTGGGCACTGACGTTCTTTGTCGAGCCTGGTGATACAGCCCTGATAGACATGTCGGAGGAAGCTTTGGCAATTTTTGCCCTTTCCTACTTGGTGAAATGGGTGGACGTCTGCGTTTCGGGGTATTTTACTGCTCTCGAGCGGCCCACAATTTCTCTCGGCCTTTCGCTTCTTGGTACGCTTATTGCACCGTTGGCAATGCTAGCCATTCTCGTGCCAACTCTAGGCCTGACGGGTGTTTGGTATATGCCTCTCTGCGCCGGTACGCTCTCCGCACTGCTCTCACTTATAGCCTTGCGGCGATTGTTGGTATGATACTTAGCTGAGTAATTGCAGTACGTTACTCTTGTTTTGGTTCGCCTGCGCGAGCATGGATTGGGCGGCCTGGGCGAGGACGTTGGCCTTCGTGTAGCCGGTCATTTCCTTTGCCATATCGGCATCGCGGATGGTGGACTCGCTCGACTGCGTGTTTTCACTGCTGGTCGTGAGGTTGCTGACGGTATATTCGAGGCGGCTTTGGTACGCGCCCATGCGCGTGTTTTCCTCCAAGGCGTAATCGACAGCCTCATCGAGCTGGTCGAGTGCAGTAAGGGCTGTGGCGCGTGTGGTGATTTTGGTGTCACCGATACTCCGCAGCGTCGTCGCCCGCACCGTTGATTTTCAGGCCAGAGGCGACCTTTTTCAACTGCTTGCCGAGTGTTGTGTCATTCTGGCGTAGTTCGCCGAGTACTGCCATCGTCGCACTGTCGTTCCGGATTTGCATGCGGGCTCCCCCCTCTTGAAAAATGTTCTTACCATATAATCGATAATAATCCGTGAAAGAATAAGGGGAATTTTATGTGAAAACTATCATTTATGTGCAAGTGAAAAACCTTAATTTGGCAATAATCTCTTGCTGTTGTACGATGATACCGGTGGCATGGTTATTTATATGTTATGCTGGTGCATATGAGGAAGGTATCAAAGTTACGGCGGCTAAACCCTTGCGTGGTGGCATGCTGTTGGTTACGTTTTCAACAGGGGAAAAGCGGTTGTTTGATACCACAAAGCTCAGAGGGCAGGCTTTTGCACCACTGGCGGATGAGGAGGTTTTCCGGCATCCTGTGATATTTCACGGTGTGATTACCTGGCAGGATGGTGCTATCGATATAGCGCCGGAGACGGTATATCGACAGAGCTATGCTTATGATGATTTAGCTAGTTGAGTCTCAATCAATAAAAATAAAACCTTCCCATGTTGCAGGAAGGTTTTATTTTTGTGTATGTATATGGATATATAGTTGGCTTAATTTTGTGCCATCATAGCCTTTTGGAAGAAGTGCTGACGGCGCTCCTCGACGATGGTCTTCGCCTCGGCGGTGCGGTCCATCTGGTGGCGCGTGAAGCGGCCGTAGCGGCCGATGAGCATGAAGTAGAGGCCGATGCCGAGGAGCGAGATGACGCCCGCGGCGATATAGACGAACTCAAAGCCCATGCTCGGCACGAAGCTGCCCAGCGTATAGGGGCCGACGCCGATACCGAAGTCGAGGAAGAAGAAGTACGTGCTCGTGGCGATGCCGACCTGATGCAGCGGCGCGCAGTGCACAGCGAGGGCGTGGCAGGAGGCGGTGATGGTGCCGTAGCCATAGCCGAGGAAGAGTGCGCCGATAATCATGCCGAGGTCACCCGTGGCCGTGCCGATAAAGCCCATCGCGATGGCCATGCAGATGAGAGCGGGGTAGACCGCGACGTTGCCGCCGTAGTTATCGAGCAGATAGCCGGTGAGCGGACGGCTGATGACCGAGGTCGCCGCGAAGAAGAGGAAAAAGCCCGTAGCACCGAGGCCCGTGATACCCATCGCACTCGTGTAGGCCCCGAGGAAGCTCAGCACCGTGGAGTAGCAGACGCCGCCCATGAGGGCAATCGTAGAGATGCCCATAGCTTTCCAGCTGAAGAAACGGTCAAAGGAGATATGCTTTAAATCTGCGCGTTCCTGCGGCAGAATCGTGCGCTCCGGCGTGTGGATGCAGAAGCTCAGCAGGAAAATAGCGAGCGTAGCAGCGCCGCAGATGAGGAGCGCTGTGTCAAAGCTCTCGCTGGCCGTGAGGGTCATCGCGAGGAAGGGGCCGATAGCTGAGGCGACGGTGACGCCCAGCGTGAAATAGCCGATGCCCGTGCCCATGCGCTGCAGCGGGACGAGCGCTGCGACGACCGTGCTGGCTGCGGTTGAGGTCGTGCCGAATGACATACCGTGCAGGAAACGCACGACGAGGAAGACGCCGAGACTCGGTGCGAGTTTGTAGCCTGCAATCAGTACGCAGAACAACGCCGTGCCGATGAGGAACATGTGCCGGCGGCCGATGAAATCAATGAAGCGGCCCGCCGGGATGCGGGCGCAGAGTGCACCCACGATGAATATGCCCGAGGCGAGGCCTGCCATGCTGATGGAGGCGTGCCACATCTTGATGGCATAGGCCGTAGACCAGAGCATGAGCAGGAAATGTACGCTGTAGACGAGGAAGTTGACCCCGATATCAAAGATGTAGTCCCGAGTAAAGAGCTTGCGCGTATCCTGGTGCGCGGCGACGGATTTGGCATTAGCCATGACAAAGCGACTCCTTTCGTAAAGCTGTGTGTAAACTAACCTGTGGGTTAGTGACGGTCGGCTTCTCGGCTTGGGGAGGCTGGCAGGCGGCAGGATTCAGTTCGCAGGCCAGTGCCTGTGCGTCCTGCCGGTTGATGCCGCCGAGGAGACACAACTCCCGCAGGTCGGACTCATCGATACTTTTTTTCACCATAGTTACCTCCTGTCCGTTGCCTGGCATCTGTGCCGCAACGGTGTTTTCTTGAACTGTGACCTCATTGTACGGCGGTGGTTCCTATTTGTCGAATACCTGTTAGTGATAAAAAATATGCACGACATACATAATACAAGAAACAATATTGTGGTGAAAATGTGAAAACTTACTTGCCAAAGCGCGTAATTGCGGCATATAATAAATATGCAGTGCATATGCACTATGCACAGAATGCAAAAAATTTTCGTCGCAACGGAGTGCAAAGGAGACATATCATGGAACTAGCCCAGCTCAAATACTTTCAGGCGATGGCCAACATCCGCCAGTACACGAAGGCCGCCAAGGCGGTCTCGGTCTCGCAGTCGGCGCTCAGCCGCTCGATGGCCAAACTAGAGGACGAGCTCGGCGTGCTGCTCTTTGCACGGGGCAAGGACGGGCTCGAGCTGACCTCGGCGGGGGAGCATTTCCTCTTTCATGTGGACCGCGTGCTGCGTGAACTCGAGCGGGCGAAGCAGGAGATTGCCGCGGCCAAGGACGAGAGCAGCAGCGGCACGGTGAACCTCTCGTTCCTGCATTCCTTCGGCGGCTACATTCTGCCGATGCTTTTGAGCGAGTTCCACGCGAGCTACCCGCAGATTCAGATTAAGCTCAACCAGAACAACTCCGCCTACCTCGCGCAGCAGGTGGCGGAGGGCACGACCGACCTCTGTCTCTGCTCGAACATGGTCATGCAGGATAATGTGGCCTGGCACTATCTCTGGTCGGAGGAGCTCTTCGTCGTCGTGCCGAAGGACCACCCTCTCGCACACCGTAAGAGCGTGACCTTGTCCGAGATTGAGACGGAGCCGCTCATCACGATGAAACCTTCTTATAGCCTGCGCATGGTCGTGGACCAGTCGTTCGAGCTGGCCTCCAGCCATCCGGAGATTGTGTTTGAGGGTGACGATGTGAACACGCTCGCGAGTCTCGTGGCCGCGCGCCTCGGTGTGAGCCTGCTGCCCCAGATACCGAGTACGGAGCACCTCGGCATCGTCTATATCCCCGTCTCGTTCCCGGCCTGCCGCCGTGCCGTGGGTATCGCCTGGAACGCGAACCGTCAGCTCGGCCCGGCGGCCATCCGTTTCCAGCAGTTCATCATCAAGCACTTTGCGGGTAAAAAACCGGACACCCTGCGCGACGACTCGTGGGGCGAGGCGTGAGGTAGAGGATTTATCTGTAGTTATAGGTGTATCTCTAGCAGGAAAATAGACCCCAAACGCGAATAAGTACAATGACAATAAATAGGAAGAGGAGAATTGCCTTGTCAGAGACACATAGTCACGTACAACCCGACGGCACGGTTATCACGCATAGCCACACCGATGCCGCAGGGCATGGGCACGTACATACGCATACGCAGACCAAAGCCGTGCTGAACCGCATGAGCCGTCTCATCGGTCATCTGGAGTCCATCAAGCGCATGGTGGAGAGCGGGCGGGATTGCAGTGAGGTTTTGATTCAGTTGAGCGCCGTGGATAGCGCCATCAAAGGGGTCAGCCGCATCATCCTCAAAGACCACCTCCAGCACTGCATGGTGGATGCCGTGCGCGAGAATGACACGGAGGCGCTCGCGGCTCTCGACAAGGCCATTGACCAATTCCTAAAGTAAAAGGGAAATATGGAAATGGGGGATTAACATGACTGCAGAGACGCTGCAAGATGAGCTCAAGGCCGCCGGTATTGAGTACACGACGGGCCTGGAGCGTTTTATGGGGAACCAGGGGCTCTATCACAAATTTCTCGCGAAATTCATCCACGAGGACAAATCCTACAATCTGTTCTGCGCGGCCCTCGCCGCTGCCGATTTGGAGGAGTCGGAGAAAACCGTCCATACCCTCAAAGGCACCGCGGGCAACCTCGGTCTCATGACCCTTTACCATAAGGCCGACGCCGTAGTCCAGGCCATCCGGGCCAAACAAGACCTCGCCACTATCCAAAAACTCAGCGAGGCAGTCACCACCAGCTACCATGCCACTTGTGACGTGCTGGGCAAGCTGCTGGGGGAGTAAAGCGTTATCAAGGTGCAACTATTGACTGAGGCAGGCCCCTGGGCCTGCCTCTTTTGTTTCATAAGGCGGTAGGGCTTTTGGTCCATTTTCTGAAATCAGTTCCTTAAATTTTACGATTAGGACCTTCGTACCTTGCCCGTGAACCGGTCTCCCCTTATAATAATCAAGGACTTGAGGGCTGGCACGTGGTTATTGCCTGTTCCGCTGAGGAACAGAGAGAGGCCAGCGTCCCGGCCTACAGAATCCCTTTTTCTTGCGAGGATTTACCGTCCTGCCACCGTTGCCGTTATCACACCACGCGGTATACGGATAGCCTGCGCTCCCCAGCAGGCTCCTGCCAGAGGAAAGCAGGGACGTTAGATTCTCCGCCGTGGGCCCCGCAGCTAGCATATGAGCTGCGGGGCCTTTGGCGTTTCACGAGGAAAGCGTTTTCGCGTGGCAAAGCGCCAGACCAAAGTGCAGGCTTGGCTGGTATGCTAGGGCGTGTTTGACAGGAATGCACTTTACTGTTAAAATATTAGGGTATTTGCGGATGTGGCGGAATTGGCAGACGCGCTGGATTTAGGATCCAGTGCCGCAAGGCGTATGGGTTCAAGCCCCTTCATCCGCACCATATGAGAGCTAAGGCAGGTCGTGTTTACGGCCTGTCTTTTTTGTATTAAAAATTTGCGTGTGATGGGCTGCCCAAGCGCTTTTAAGCGCCGCTGGTAAAAAGAGGCCTAATAGGCCGTTATAGTAACCCCCGGCTAGGCCGGGGAATATTTATTTGTGGGATTTTCGCCGCATGGTGCCAGAGCTCAACCAGCAAAAGGTCGATGTCGCGAAGCTCTCCTCGCAGCTCGAACTGCTCAACGATACGCAGGTGGGCAAGCTGGCCGCAGACTTCGCTAAGGATGGCGACGGCTATGTGCTGACGCTGAAGGTCAAGGAGGCGCAGCCGCAGCACGTCGCGCTGAATGTCAACAACAGTGGCAACTAGTACACGGGCAACTGGCGCTCGACACTGACCTATACCCATGCCAACCTCACCCAGCGTGCCGACAGCCTCGGCGTGGCCTATGTGACCTCGCCCGCGCACTGGTCGGACGTGAAACAGGCCGCACTCGCCTACCGCACCATCATTCCGCAGTTTGGCGACAGTGTTTACTTTACGACGAGCTACTCGGACGTCAACCTCGGTCAGATTGCCAACTTCGGCGGCATCGGCATCAGCGCCACGGGTAAAGGCCACACCTTTGGCGTGCACTATCAGCACAACATCACCTACACGCGGGCGCACAAACAGCTTCTCGACTTTGGCGTTGACTACAAGCACTACAACAACGCGCAGGACTACAACTACGCGAGCCGGCTGCTGCTGAGCGACGGCGTGAGCTTTAACGTGAAGACGGCCTCGGTGAGCTACGTGGACATCACGCAGAGCCCGCGCAACTTCTTCGCCTGGAGCCTCGGGTACACGGGCAACATCAACGGCGATAAGACTGGCTTCAACAACTACCGCTACGGCAGTGACAAGCAGTTCAACCTCACGAAACTGAGCTTTAACGAGCAGTACCGCCTGCCGAGTGACTGGGTGTTCGGCCTGCGCATGAGCGGCCAGTACACGAAAAGCAACGTCGTCACGACAGAGCAGTTCGGTGCGGGCGGTATGACGAGCGTGCGCGGTTTCCAGGAGCGCGTGGCCAGTGCCGATAAAGGCTACGTCGGCAGCTTTGAGATTTACACGCCGGAGTTCATGCAGCATGCGCGGTTCGTGTTCTTTACGGACTTCGCCCGCCTCGTGAACAACCACCACTACAACGGCGAACTCGCGCACGACAACATCGCAAGCGCAGGCGTAGGCTACCGCTACTATGATAAGCAGAACGGCTGGTCGCTGGCACTCAGCTATGCGCATGCCTACGACGACCTCGACCTGAACCGTGACCACACGCTGCGTCCGTGGCAGGTCAACCTGACGAAGACGTTCTAAGGGAGGATTAACGATGAAGGGAATCTTTAAAAATAAAGCGCAGAAAGCGTTCCTGACCGCGGCCATCAGCCTCGCGCTGACGGGGTCGGTCTTCGCGATGCCCGTGCTGGACAAGAATCAGACACCGACCACGGTAACGGTTGGCGACCTCACGAGCAAGACCGGTACGATAGATGTCACGGGACTGGGCCTCGTCGACTGGCAGTCGTTCAATATCGCCAACGGTGAGACGCTGAAATTCATCCTGAACGGCGACAACGCGAACATCATCAACCGAGTCACCGGCACCGATATGTCACAAATCTACGGGCATATGCTCTCGCAAGGTGAGGGCGGAGTCTGCCTCGTCAATCCGAACGGCATCCTCATCGGTAATGGTGCGCGGATTGATGTCAGTTCGCTTGTGCTCTCCACGGCAACCTTTAATGACAATGATCCTAATAAAATTCTCAATGCCTTCAATAATAATGGCAAGCTTACGCTGCAAGCTGATGCGTCTAAAAGCATTAAAATTGAAGGGCAAAGTGCAATTAATTTCTACGATACGTTGTGCATGATTGGCGGTAAAATCCAGATTGCCGATAATGTTACCATCAGCAACGGGCTAAAACGCCCCACGGTAGATGGCCAGCATACAATCGATGGTGATGGTACTAATGGCTCCGAGTTAGACATTTATGCAATCGATAAAGGTACGCTCAATCTCAAAGATGGCTCTCTGGTGAATGTTTCAGCCCAAGCAGGTAATGGTTTGGAAATTGGCAAAGCAGACATTACCTTGAAGAACCCCGGTGGAGTGGATTTTAACTATACCAATGGTCATAATCCTGCGTTAAGTGTGTCCATGGGCGCGCATGATATCACGTTCAATGGTACACAGGTAAAGCTGTTGACGAATAAAGAGGAGGAGGCTTCTCATCTAAAGCTTTATGCGCTTAACTCATATCAGGATAAAGGAGCAACTCAGGAGTGCACGGCAGATGCCAGCAACTCGCTCTATCTGAACGGTGCTGATATGCAAGCCAATGATTTGGAATTTGCAGCGGGTAAAGTTGATATTGAGAACTCGACGCTCACTAAAAAGCAGGAAGATTGTGGCCTTTCAGTTGTAGCAGGTACCAAAGCTACGTTGTTCCAAGACGGGGATGGCTTGAATCTGACGACAGCTCCTACCTCAACAGTTACGTTGAAAGATAGCAAACTCGATGCTGTGCATGGCATCACTATTGTCGGTGGTCAAGTAGCTATTGAGAACGCAGATAGCAAGTATGGCTTGTTTACGCATGGTAGCAACAAGAATGACCCAGACAATGAGAGCATTGACATCTTGGCGACGCAACATATCACGGACCCCGACCATTATGAGGCCACGCCTGAAAATAGCATTACGGTCAAGGGGGGCAGTTTGGATTCAGCGTGGCGTGTCAACCTTAGAGCTGGTAAGATTGCGCTCAACGATGTGGCTAAGGTCAATGCGGCTGGAAGAGTGAGATTTATGGCCGTTAAAGCCGAGTCGTATGATGAAGCAAAAGACGGAACATATGATGAGAAGCTGACGCTCACGCCAGAGAATACGATTGCTATTCAAAATAGTCACATTACAGCCGATAAAGGGATTCGTGCATTTGGTGGTCAAATTGATATTCAGGGCTCAACATTGCAGAATCAATAGAGCGGCGGCACGCATCTATTAGCGATGAATAAGTTGCATGAAACGGATGATTCGTTTAGCAGCAGCCACACAGTAGCCAATAGGTTGCATATCAGTGATTCGACCTTGAACGATAGCTCAACTTCAGGGCTTAGCCAATCCTTGCAACTGTGGGGTGGTGAAGTGAAGCTGTCCAATGTTAAAGCAGAGGCAAATAATAGCGTTTTTGTAAGCGCAAGTTCTGGCTTTAAGGACAGGGAAGATGAGTCAACATATGGTTCAACGTATTATAATGCGGATGGTATGAATGCAACGGTGCTAGACAGTTCCCTGAAGGCAACAAATGCAGACCTTACGGTGCATGGCAAAACAGTAACCGTTGATGGTGATTCACTGCTCAGTGCAGGTACGAAGTTAATACTTGTCGCGGGTAGTGAGGCTGATTATGCTGAGATAACGTCAGCTGATGGAAAAAATACATTTGTGGTTACCGCCAAGGATGGTACGGATGTTTTGCTCGGCAAAAACGTCAAGCTTGAAGGCGAGCAAATTATCAAACCGGGGCTGAAAATCATTGGTGATACACCGAGCGAGCCAAGTACTACGCCGAAGGAGCCTACTCAGCCGAGTGATCCGGGTAATAAGTCAAGTGAGCCCGCAATGCCTGCTGATACAGATGCCGCTAAAGTAGTCGCTGCCTTTGAACAGGGCCAGACGGTTGCTGAGAAACGCGCAGTTGTACGTGAGGCCGAACCGATGGCGCGCGGTGCGGAGCTGGCACGTCAGAAACAGTCCGAGGAGGCTGGTATTGAGCGTGTAGAGCGCATGCCGCGTCCGCAGGCCGATGCGGTGGCGGCAGCAGATACCCTGCCGGTAGCAGCCGATACGACAGCGAACGTGACGGTTGACGGCACAGCCGAAGACTAATTACTCTTTTAGCAAAAAACATATGGGAGAACGCTGGCATTTTTAGTAGTGCTCTCTTTACACAGTCGTTGCGCTTTACAGCGCGGCGGCTGTTTTTTATTGACTTTTTGCTCTTTCTGCGCTATATTATTAACTGTGCTTGGCACTCGGAGACGGTGAGTGCTAACAAATTTGCAAATATCATTTCTATATAAAGAAAGGCAGAGCGCAAAATGGCTAAAGAGAAGCATACATTCCAAGCGGAGACGAAGCAGCTGCTGGATCTCATGATTCATTCGATTTACACGAACCACGAGATTTTCCTGCGCGAGCTCATCTCGAACGCTTCGGATGCTATCGACAAGGTGCATTATGAGAGCCTGACGAACCATGACATCCTCGAGGGTGACGACCAGTACGAGATTTTCCTCGTGCCGGACAAGGACTCGCATACGCTGACCATCTCGGATAATGGTATCGGCATGAACAAGGACGAGCTCATCGAGAACATCGGCACGATTGCGAAATCCGGCACGAAGGCGTTCCTCGAGCAGCTGAAGAAGGCGAAGGAAGCCAACGAGGCTATCGACGACAAAGAGATGATTGGCCAGTTCGGCGTGGGCTTTTACTCGGCCTTTATGGTGGCGGAGAAGGTCACCATCGTCACGCGCAAGGCGGGCGAGCAGCAGGCCTGGCAGTGGGAGTCGACGGCAGACGGCTCGTACACGCTGGAGCCGTGCGAGAAAGAGAAGCGCGGCACGACGATTACCATCCAGCTCGGCAAAGACTTCTACGGCGACAGCGCCGAGGAGGATTTCACGGACACGTACAAAATCGAGGGCCTCGTGAAGAAGTACTCCGACTACGTGCGCTACCCGATTAAGATGAACTTCACGTTCGAGGAGACGCCGAAGGATAAAGATGGCAAGCCTATTGAGGGCGCGGAGAAAGTCAAGCGCACGGAGCTGCGCACGCTGAACTCCATGCAGCCGCTCTGGGCCAAAAACAAGTCCGAGGTCAAGGACGAGGAGTACAATGAGTTCTTCAAGCAGCAGTTCCACGAGTGGGAAGACCCGATGGAGGTGTTCCATACCAAGGCCGAGGGTACGGTGGAGTACACAGCGCTGCTGGCCATCCCGGCGAAGGCACCGTTCAATCTCTACCATACGGACTATGAGCCGGGCCTGCAGCTCTACAGCCGCCACGTGTTCATCATGGACAAGTGCAAGGACCTGTTGCCGAACTACCTCGGCTTTATGAAGGGCCTCGTCGACTCGCCGGATCTTTCGCTGAATATCTCGCGTGAGCTCTTGCAGCAGAGCCGCGAGCTCAAGACCATCGGCCGCGCGCTGGAGAAGAACGTGCTCAAGACGCTGGGCAAGAAACTCAAGAACCAGCGCGAGTGGTACGAGAAGTTCTGGGGCGAGTACGGCAAGTCGCTGAAAATCGGTATTTACAACAGCATCTACGAGGGCAGTGATACGGTCGACAAGCTGAAAGACCTCATCCTCTTTATGAGCTCGAAGGACGAAAAGCTTGTCACGCTCAAGGAGTATGTGGAGCGCATGCCGGAGATCCAGAAGAAAATCTACTACGCGACGGCGAAGGACAAGGAGACCATCGAGCACCTGCCACAGCTGGAGACGCTGAAGGACAAGGGGTTTGAGGTGCTGTACCTGCTCGACCCGGTTGACGAGTTCTGCGTGGAGACCATCCGCGAGTACGAGGGTAAGCAGTTCCAGTCCATCAGCCGCGGTGACCTCGACCTCGACGACGCCGAGAGCCAGGAGGTCAAGAAGGAGACCGAGGAAATCCAGAAGGACAACGGCGACCTGCTGACGGACATCAAAGAGGTGCTCGGCGACAAAGTAGCCGAGGTCAAAGTCTCCGCCCGCCTGAAATCGAGCGCGGTCTGCCTCGTGGCCGATGCTAACGGCCCGTCGCTCTCGATGGAGCAGACGTTCCAGGGCATGGACAACCCCATGTTCAAGGCGAAACGCATCCTCGAAATCAACCCGCATCACCAGCTGTTCCAGCGCCTCCAGCAGCTGCATGAGGCCGGCAAGGACAGCCAGGAGTTCAAAGACTACTGCGGCCTGCTCTACAGCCAGGCGCTGCTCATGGAGGGCATGCTCCCCGATAACCCGGTCGAGCTCGCCAACAAACTCGCGCAGCTCATGGCGAAATAAGGGGCGCGCACAACATAACATAGCAATTCCCAACCGAAGGAACCTGTCAGTACGGCAGGTTCCTTTTTTGTCTCCTTTTATCCGAGTGTAACTTTGTTACATATTTTCAGAAAAATAAGCTAAGATGACGAAAGGGCTTTGCTTTTTATTATTTGCTAGTATATAATAAGAATCGTAGTAAAGAAAACGCTTTCCAAACGGAAACACGCAATATTACAGTAGAAGGGGCCTCATATAGCGTGTACGGAAAACGATTACTTTAGCGTAATGATTTTTCATGTTTAGGGGGAACTAATATGAAAGAAAACATGATCATCACCATCAGCCGCCAGTATGGCGCCGGTGGGCGTGAGCTCGCGGGTATCCTCGCCGAGAAGCTCGGCGTCAAACTGTATGACCGCCAGATCGTGCATATCGCAGCGGCGAAGCTGGGCATCAACGACCTCAGCGAAAAGGAACTGCTGGAGATGGAGAACGCGGTAAAGCCCATGTCTATGAGTTTCGTGCCGTTCCATTCGTTCGGCACGCATATGGGCGAGTCCAGCCAGGGTATGTTCATGTCGGAGTCGGCGGCCATCCGCAAGATTGCGCAGGACGGCTCCTGCATTTTCCTCGGCCGCTGCGCCGACTATGCGCTGCGCAACACGGATAACCATTTCGATATCTTCGTCTGCGCGGATGACAGCTACCGCGAGGTGCGCGGCAAGGACGTCTACGATGGCAAGTCGCTGAAGGAACTCGATAAAGAGGATGCGAAGCGTGCCCGCTACTACAACTACTACACGGGTCAGGAGTGGGGCAACGGTGCGAACTACGACCTAGTGGTGAACACGGCGAAGGCGCCGCTCCCGCATATCGCGGACGCGATTATCAAATACATTGAGGCCGTCAAGGGCTGATGGGGCGGCCGGCAGAGGGGCCGGCTGTCTGGTTAAGGGGTGCCCTGACCGGTAAGGTCAACATTTGGTATAGATGTATTGAGCTATTATTTCGTATATAATAGGTAGATAAAGAGTAAAGGCAGGCGGTGCGTGGAGGCGCCCGCCTGTGGGGAGGACACAGCAAATGCAAAGTAAACTGTTGCAGCGTATCTGTTACGCTTGCGGTACGTTTGGCCATGATGTCTTTTATGCCATGCTGGCGACGTACTTCATGATTTTCGTCACGAGTAACCTTTTTAACTCGGGCAATGCGACACATGACCAGTACATGATTGGTATCGTCACGACTATCATTCTCGTGTTGCGTATCGGCGAGCTTTTCGTCGACCCGTTCATCGGCAACATCATCGATAAGACGAAAACGCGTTGGGGCCGGTTCAAACCTTGGGTTATCGTGGGCGCGTTCGTCGCGGCGATTTCGCTGGCGATTTTGTTTACGGACTTCGGGGGTCTCGCCGAGTCGAACTCGACGCTCTACCTCATCCTGTTCGCCATCCTGTATTTCATCATGGATATTTTCTACAGTGCAAAGGATGTCGCTATCTGGTCGATGATTCCGGCGCTGTCCTTTGACTCGCATGAGCGTGAAATCACGGCCACGATTGCCCGTATCGGCTCTGTGTTCGGCGGCCAGCTCGTGACGGTCATCGTTATGCCGGTCGTGCTCTATTTCTCCGTAAACCAGAACGGCGGCGCGGGCGACCCGACCGGCTGGTTCGCCTTTGCCTGCATCGGCGGCGGCATCGCCACGCTCGGTGCCATCATCCTTGGCCTCGGCACGCATGAGCAGGAGAGCGCCCTGCGCGAGAACAAGACGGATACGTCCGCCAAAGATGTGTTCAAAGTGCTCACGCAGAACGACCAGCTGCTCTGGATGGCTATCGCCTATCTCGTCTATGGCCTCGGCGTGAACGTGGTCAACAACTTCAACCTGTATTATTTCATCTATGTCATCGGCGATGCTACGAAGTTCTCCATCCTCGGTGTCATCAATACGGTCATCGGCCTCGCGGCTGTGGCTCTGTTCCCGGCGCTGACGACGAAGTTCAGCCGCCGCAAGCTCTTCTTCGCCTCGGTGTTCATCATGATTTTCGCGCTTGTCTGCTACGCTTTGAGCGGCAAGAGCGTGCCGATGGCTCTCTTTAGTGCAGGCCTCTTTGCCCTGCCGCAGCCGCTGCTGTTCCTCGTGGTGCTCATGACTATCACGGACTCCGTCGAGTATGGCCAGCTGAAACTGGGCCATCGCGACGAGGCGGTCTGCCTCTGCGTGCGCCCGCTGATTGATAAACTCGGCGGCGCTATCTCGAGCGGTGTCATCGGCATGGTGGCCATCTGGGTCGGCATGACGGGCGGCGCTACGGCGGCTGACATCACGGCAGACGGACTGTTCCACTTCCAGATTGTCATGTTCGCCATCCCGATTATCTTCCTCATCCTTTCCTGCTTCATCTATCGCGCCAAGGTCACGCTGACCGAGGCCGAGCATGCCCGCATCGTGGCCGAGCTCGAGGAGAAATGGGAAGACATCAACAAGTAAGCCGGACTGTAAATTTTTTGGGAATTTCCTCATTTAATTACTGACCAAAAGAGGAGGGCCGTTGTACAATGAACGTACAGCGGCTCTCTATTTTTATTAAGGGAAAAAACAAGTGGAAAAGTATACTGACAGAAAGGGGCTTTGACCTGATGTTTACCGATGAGAAATTAGCCGACCCGCAGTTCTTTGCGGAGAACCGCCTGCCTGCCCATAGCGACCATGCGTTTTACCGCGATGCGGGCGAGCTGCTGCGCGGGGAGTCCTCCTGTGTGCGCTCACTCGATGGCGTGTGGGCGTTCCACTATGCGCGCAACCTCGCGGCGCGGCCGCAGGGCTTTGAGCAGCCGGACTACGACGTGCGGGGCTGGGAGACCATCCGCGTGCCCGCGCATTGGCAGCTCGAGGGGCACGGCGTACCGCACTATACGAACATGACCTATCCGTGGGATGGGCATGAGGCCGTACGCCCGGGCGAGGTGCCGCAGGCGTTCAACCCCGTGGGCTCCTATGTCAAGACGTTCACCCTGCCCGCGGACTGGGACAACGCGTTCCTCTCGCTGCAGGGGCTGGAGTCGGCGGTCGTCGTCTGGTGCAACGGCCAGTACGTGGGCTACGGCGAGGACAGCTGCACGCCGAGTGAGTTCGACCTCACGCCGTACGTGCAGGCGGGGGAGAACCGCCTGGCACTGCAGGTCTACCGTTTCAGCTCGGGCAGCTGGCTCGAGGATCAGGATTTCTGGCGCTTTGGCGGTATCACGCGTGAGGTTTACCTCTACACGAAGCCGCAGGGCCATATCGACGACCTCCAGGTGCGGGCCGTGCCCCAGCCGGACTACCGCGTGGGCGAGCTCACGCTCGGTATCAAATGGCACGAGCTCAGCGATAAAAAGCTCGAGGTGCAGCTCTATGCGCCCTGCGGTGAGCTGAAGCACAGCGAGACCTATGCCTGCACGGGCGCGCAGTCCGAGGTGCAAATCACCGTGCCCGATGTGGCGCTCTGGAGCGCGGAGAAACCGCACCTCTACCGGCTGGTGCTCTCCGTGCGCGATGCGGCGGGGCATCTCCTCGAGGTCGTGCCGCAGCATGTCGGTTTCCGCGAGTTCAAAATGCAGGACGGCCTGATGCTGCTCAACGGCAAACGCATCGTGTTCAAGGGCGTGAACCGCCACGAGTTCGACTGCTGGCGCGGGCGCGCGATGGATCCGGCGGCGTTCGAGCGCGACATCCGGGAGATGAAGCGCCACAACATCAACGCCCTGCGCTGCTCGCACTACCCGAACAGCAGCTATATCTATGAGCTCTGCGACCGCTACGGTCTCTACGTCATCGACGAGACGAACCTCGAGACGCACGGCACCTGGCAGAAAAACGGCCTGCTCGTGCGCAACGAGTACACCCTGCCCGATGACCATGCGGAGTGGCAGGCCGCTGTGCTCGCCCGCGGCGAGGCCATGCTCGAGCGCGACAAGAACCACGCGAGTATCATCATCTGGTCGTGCGGCAACGAGTCCTGCGGCGGTAGGGTCATCCATGCGCTGAGTGAGTATTTCCGCCAGACGGACCCCACGCGCCTCGTGCACTACGAGGGTATCAAATGGGACCGCCGCTACAACGACACGAGCGACATGGAGAGCCAGATGTACCCGAAGGTCGCGGAAATCAAGGAGTTCCTCGCTGAGCATCAGGACAAGCCCTTTATCTGCTGCGAGTACACGCATGCGATGGGCAACAGCTGCGGCGGCATGCACAAATACACCGAGCTCACTGACAGCGAGCCGCGCTATCAGGGCGGTTTTATCTGGGATTTCGTCGATCAGGCTATCATGCACCGCGACGGGCGGGGCAAAAATGTACTGGCCTATGGCGGCGACTTCGGCGACCGTTCGGCGGACTATAACTTCAGCGGTGACGGCATCCTGTTCGCCGACCGCCAGCTCACGGCGAAAATGCAGGAGGTCAAATACAACTATCAGAACTTCCAGCTCGACGTGGCGCCCGATGCGCTGACCATCCACAACAAGAGCCTCTTTACCGATACGGGGGACTATGACCTGCACCTCGCGGTTGCGCTCGATGGCAAGACCATCTGGCAGACGACGCTCACGGCGCCCTCGATCGCGCCGGGGCAGCAGGGCCGTCTCGAGCTCACGGACCTCGTGCCTGTACCCGATGTGGGCGAAGAGTGCCTCACGGCCTCGCTGGTGCTCCGCGAAAATACCCCGTGGGCTGAGCGCGGCTACGAAATCGCCTATGGTCAGGGCGTCTGGCAGGTCGAGGAGAGCGACATCCCCGAGCCGGCTGACCTCGCAGCTACGGCGGACTACGGCCTGCCCCAGCGCGAGGAGCACTATCAGCCCCATGCGCCGCTGGCGGCTGCGGGCAAACTGCGCGTAGTCTGCGGTGACTTCAACCTCGGCGTTTCGGGCGAGGTGTTCTCCGTGCTCTTCAGCAGCACCGCGGGCAACCTCGTCTCCTACCGCTACGACGGTGAGGAACTCCTCGAGGGCATGCCACAGCCGTCGTTCTGGCGCGCGCCCGTCGATAACGACTACGGCAGCCGCCGCGACTTCGCGCTCGCCCAGTGGAAACTCGCGAGCCTCTACCGCCGCTGCGTGAAGCAGGAGATGCTCGTGGATGGAGAGTGGCAGGAGCTCAAGCTCTTTGGCGACGTGGCTTATCAGAAAGAGTACACGGCGGACGAGGTCAGCGTGCGCTTTACCTATGAGCTCGCGACGAGCCCAGTGAGCACGGTCACGCTCACCTACACGGTGCTCGCGGACGGCGCGGTGCGCACGGAGCTCGACTATCAGGCGGTAGAGGGCCTGCCCGAGCTGCCGGACTTCGCGATGACCTGCCAGCTCAGTGAAAAATATCATGAGCTGCGCTACTATGGCTACGGCCCCGCTGAGAACTACGCCGACCGGCAGGAGGGCGCAAAGCTCGGTCTCTGGCAGTCCGAGACGCACGCCGAGGTGCAGCCGTACCTCGCGCCGCAGGAGACGGGCAACCACAACGGCGTGCGCTGGTTCGAGGTCGCGGATGAGCGCGGGCGCGGCCTGCGTATCTATAGCGATGCACCCTTTGCAGCCTCGGCGCTGCCGTACAGTGCGCACGAGCTCGAGAACGCGCGCCACGCCTATGACCTCCCCGACAGCCAGCACACCTGGCTGCGCGCGAGCCTCGGGCAGGCGGGTGTCGGCGGCGATGACACCTGGGGCGCGCCCGTGCTCGAGGAGTACACGGTGCCCAACACCGACAAGCATTTCGCGTTCTACTTCCGGGGGATTTAATCAGCGTTTCATTTAAATAAGGGAACAAGGGCATACATTTCTGAGGGGGTCAGAACATGATTACTTTTGACGCAAAAACGGGTTTTTTTCATCTGCGCAACGCGCAGGTCAGCTATGTCATGCAGCTCGTGCGCGGGCGCTATCTGCTGCACCGCTACTGGGGACGGGCCATCCGCCATTTCGACGATGCCACGGCGCCGCAGCCTATCGACCGCGCGAACGCGCCGCAGCCCGCGGCCTATGCGCATGAGCGCACGTTCTCGCTCGATGTGCTGCCGCAGGAGTATCCCGACTGCGGGCATGTGGATTTCCGCATCCCGGCCTATGGCGTGTGCCTGCCCGACGGCACGACGGTGACGGAGCTGTTCTATGACAGCTACAGCATCGCGGCGGGCAAACCGCAGCTTACGGGCCTGCCTGCCTCCTATGCCAAGGCGGACGAGGCGGAGACGCTGACCATCTATCTCCAGGACTCAGCGGGCAAGTACAGTGCGGAGCTGCACTACACCATTTTCCGCGACCTGCCCATCGTGACGCGCGATGTGAAATTCGTCAACAGCGGCCGGGAGCCACTCGACCTCACGCAGGCGTTCAGTTTCTGCGAGTCTTTCCCCGACCACGACTTTGACCGGCTCGTGCTCTACGGCGGTCATGCGGCGGAGCGTTCGCTCGATAGGCGGCCTCTCGGGCGCGGCATCACAGAGATGTCGAGCCGGCGCGGCACGAGCTCGCACCAGACCTCACCCTTTATCGCACTGGCGCGCCCCGAGACCACGGAGCAGCAGGGCGAGGTCTACGCGATGAACCTCGTGTGGAGCGGTGATTTCGCCCTGCGCACGGAGGTCGAGCAGTTCGGTACCACGCGCGTGGTGGGCGGCATCGGCGACTATGATTTCTGCTGGCACCTCGCGCCGGGGGAGAGCTTTCAGACGCCGGAGGCCTGGCTGTGTTTCAGCACGGCGGGACTGAACGGCATGAGTCAGGCTTTTCACCGTCTCGTGCGCGAGCACCTCATGCGCGGGCGGTTCCAGCATGCCTTGCGGCCTATCCTCGTGAACAACTGGGAGGCCACCTATTTCGACTTTGACGAGGAGAAAATGGATAACCTCGCGGCCTGTGCGGCGGACCTCGGGCTAGAGATGCTCGTGCTCGATGACGGCTGGTTCGGTCATCGCAACAGCGACACGACCTCGCTCGGCGACTGGCAGGTCAATACGGCTAAACTCAAGCATGGACTCACGGGCGTGGCCGACTCGGCGCACCAACGCGGGCTGAAGTTCGGCCTGTGGTTCGAGCCCGAGATGGTCTCCGAGGACAGCGAGCTCTACCGTGCGCATCCCGACTGGGCCTTGCAGGTGCGCGACTACCCGAACACCTACGGCCGCGACCAGCTCGTGCTCGACCTCACGCGCACCGAGGTGCGCGACTACATCGTGGCGAGCGTGAGTAAAGTCCTGCGCGAGAACCCCATCGACTATGTGAAATGGGATTTCAACCGCTCCATGACCGAGGTGCACTCGCTCGCACTGCCACCGGAGCGGCAGGGGGAGGTGCGCACGCGCTTCCTGCTCGGCACCTACGACGTGATGGACCGCATCACCAGCGCTTTCCCCGACGTGCTCTTTGAGAGCTGCACGGGCGGCGGCGGGCGCTTTGACGCGGGCATGCTCTACTACATGCCGCAGACCTGGTGCAGCGACGACACCGATGCGGTGCAGCGCCAGCGCATCCAGAGCGGCACGAGCCTCATCTATCCGCCCATCAGCATGGGCGCGCATGTCTCCGTCACGCCAAACCACCAGCTCGGCCGCGTGACGCCGATGCAGACGCGTGCCTTCACGGCCATGCTCGGCTGCTTTGGCTACGAGCTCGACATCACGCGCATGAGCGATGCGGAGAAAGCCGAGGTGCGCGCGCACGTCGCCCTCTACAAGCGCCTGCGTCCCACGCTCCAGCTCGGCACGTTCTACCGCCTGCTCACACCCTTTGCGGGCACGCATAACGAGACGGCCTGGGAGTTCATCAGCGAGGACGGGCAGGAGGTCGTGCTCATGTACTTCAAGACCCTCGCCGAACCTGCCTGCCCCATCCGCACCCTGCGCCTTGCGGGCCTCGACGCGGGTGCCAGCTACACCGTCACGGACTACTATCCCGCACAGGGCCTTTCCCACGACAACGCGGGCCTGCCGCATTTCGCCCTCAAAGGCAAAACCTACGGCGGCGACGAGCTCATGTACAGCGGCCTCACCGTGGAGAAAGTAGACACCGACTTCGGCGCCTGGCTCTGGGTGTTCCACAAAGCATAAAATCATCTACAGTTTTTCAGTCACAAAATCAGTCGTCAATACAGCTGGTTTCGTGGCTGATTTTTGTCAATATATTTTGCTGTGTGGATAAATTTAGGGTATAATATAGCCATAAAAAGGAGGCGGTACAGATGCAGATTATACCGATGCGTGAACTTAAAAATACCGTGGAAGTAGAGCGGCGTTGTGCGGCCGAGGATGGGCCGGTTTTTGTCACGAAAAACGGCTACGGTAGGCTGGTCGTGATGGATGTAGATTATTATGAACGTACCATGCGCAAAGCGTATGAAGCCAAAGCCGTCCTAGCTGGTTTGCAGGATGTGGCAAAGGGGCGCTTAATCGATGGAGAGCAGGCACTCAGCAGCCTTAGGAGCAAGTATGGCCTCTAAATATAGTTTTCAATTCACCCAACAGGCGTATGACGATTTGGATGCTTTGCTGGACTATATGGCCGTGGAACAAGCCAACCAGCAGGCGGCAAAAGACTTCTTGCAGCATTTGACTGAGCTCTTGAACAATATATGCACGTTCCCCGATAGTGGGGCAGCGGTAGAAAATGAATTTTTGCCAGGCATCGAGGTCAGGAAGCAGGTCATAGGCAAATATCTGCTGTATTACCTGCCGGATGAGCCGGGAAAGCTGGTATATGTCCTGCGCATTGTACATGGCAGCCGTAACCTGGAGGAAATCCTGCGGCAAATAGAGTTTTAAAGTTAGTGAGGGGATAAGTAGCATGTCAAAGCTCAATATTGACCAGTAGACAATCAAGGAATTGTTTGCCAACAAGAAATCAGATTTTCTGATACCAGACTATCAAAGACCCTATGCGTGGGGAGAGATTGAGTGTCAGACGCTTTGGGATGATATATTTGCTTTTGTCTTCCCTGATAATGATTACACTAAATTTAACAGCGACGAGGATGAATATTTCCTGGGACCTATCGTAACCTTCAAAAATGGCAGCAAGCAGGAAATTATTGATGGCCAGCAGAGGCTGACCACGCTCATGCTTTTGTTGCGGGCCTTCTATGTAAAATTGGGTAAGATGATGGATTCCAATTCCACCAATACGCGGGATGACATTGCCAAGTGTATCTGGAAGACGGATGAGTTCGGCCATCCAGATACCAATCAACTAAAGATTGACTCCGAAGTTTCCACAGATGATGACAAAAAGGAATTTTTGGATATTCTGAAGACGGGAGTAGTTACTGATAATGAGAATAGCAGATATGCCAAGAATTATCGCTATTTTCAAGGGCAACTTGATAAATTCCTCAGCGAGTTCCCTTCGTATTTTGCCTATTTGCCCACTAGACTGCTGAATAACTGTATCCTTTTGCCCATTGAGGCCGAGTCACAGGATACGGCTTTGCGGATTTTCTCCACGTTGAACGACCGCGGCAAACCGCTTGCGGATACGGATATCTTTAAAGCCCAGTTTTACAAGTATTACTCCGATAAGGGAGAAAAGCAGCAGTTTATTGCTCGCTGGAGAGCTTTGGAGGAAATTTGTGATGATATTTTCCACTCCGAATATGGTTCTGCCATGGACGAGCTTTTTACCAGATATATGTATTTTGAACGGGCCAAGGCTGGAAATAAAAATACGACCACTGAAGCGTTGAGAAAATTTTATGAAAAGGATAAGTATGCGCTGTTGAAGCGGGAAACGACCTTAGCCAATTTAGAAGCACTGGCAGAATTTTGGCGGGAAATCCTGCGTCAGGATGACAGTCAATTTTCAGAACGCGTACTCAGAAGACTGGCTGTGTTGAATTATGCACCTAATGGCATGTGGACCTATCTGGTTTCTGCCTATTTCCTTACCAATAAGGATGAGGCGGGCAGGCTTGACGACCAAAGGTTCTACGCTTTCCTGCAAAAGATTACGGCTTTTATTTGGGCATATGCTTTTGTACGTCCGGGGGTGAACGCCCTGAGAACACCAGCCTATCCTGAAATGATAAATATTGTCAACGGGTTGCCGGTGGAGTTTAAAGAATTTCAATTCGATGAGGCTAACGTCAGAAACATTATTGAAAATTATGCCTTCACCAATGGCAGACCAATTACCAAATCGTTTTTAGCCTGGTGGGCCTATAATGATGAGTCTCAACCGCTTATGGCAGCAGATACTACCCTGGAGATTGAACACATCTATCCGAAAAAGAGACAGGAAAACGAAAAATCCCTATCCGATAATAAAATTTTGGAGTCGTTGGGGAACAAGGCATTACTGGAAAAGAGCATCAACATCAGAGCGTCCGACTATAAGTTTGCAGATAAGAAAAAATATTACCTTGGCTTTGTCACCGCGCAGGGTAAGCAGAAAGAAGGTACAAAAGTCGTTGAACTTGCTAACCTTGCCAAATCACGTAGTGATTTTTCTGAAGCTGACATCATTGAGCGTAAGCAGAAAATGATTGATGCTTTTATAGGGTATTTGCAGGAGAATAATCTTTTGGCAGGGTGAAAATTGTCATAAGCGAAAAACGCTGGTTCGTGCGAAGCGAATCAGCGTTTTGGTTTTATTGTAGTTCGTGATGTATGTTATTTTGCAGTATATTTTTTAGGCCATTGCCCGGATTTGCGAGAACTCATCATGTTTATCGCGCAGCATGAGGCCCAGGTCGTAGTTGGCCTGGAGGTTGGTCCAAAACTCCGCACCGGTGTTGAAATATATGCCCAGACGGATGGCGGTATCGGCTGTGATGCCGCGGCGCTCGTGCACGATTTCGCCGATGCGCGTAGCGGGGATATGCAGGTCGCGGGCGAGCTTGTGCTGTGAAATCCGCAGAGGCCGCAGGAACTCCTCACGTAAAATCTCACCGGGATGTATCAGATTTTCTGTGCGCATAATATTCACCTCTTATCTTAATGGTAATCAACAATTTCTACGTCATAGGCGTCGCGCTCTTGCCAGCGAAAGCAGATGCGCCATTGCGCGTTGATGCGTATGCTGTATTGGCCCTCCCTGTTACCATGCAGTTGTTCCAGCCGGTTCCCCGGAGGCACGCGCAACGTATTGATATTGTTGGCTGCATAGAGCATGTCCAGCTTGCGCAGGGCAATATGCTCGATGTTCCTGTAGCGGCGTGAATGACCTGTCTCATATAGGATTTGTGTTTCTTTGTCAGCATAGGACTTTATCATATTTTTATTATATAACGCTGGACGTTATATGGCAAGCTGTATATGTGCTTCAATTCAGAATGAAAAAGCTGACCTGCGATGATGCGGGTCAGCTCTTTATTGCGTGTATTTATGCTTTACCAGAGGCCGAGAACTTTCCACCAGGCGGCGCCGATGGTGAGGTAGATGAGGACGGTGATGGTGGTCATGACGAAGCCGTTACGCCACCACTCGCCCTGACTAACGTAGTTTGCGCCAAAGTAGATGGGGGCGCAGCCGTTACCGTAGTGGGTGAGGGAGATTGGCACATCCGCGAAGATACCGAAGACGATGGCCACGAGCAGCGGCGGTGCGCCGATGGCCACGGTTACGGCGATGAAGGCAGCATAGAGGGCACTGATACGTGCCGTGACGCTGGCAAAGGCGTAATGGATGTACGTGTAGAACAGCAACATGATGAGGAAGGAGATAATCCAGTCAAAGCCCAGCGAGGAGATGAAGTTGCCTGCGCCTGTGGCAATCCATTTGATGATGCCGGATTTCGCCAGGGCAGAGGCCAAAGTCATCAGCGAGCCCATCCAGAACATCGCATCCCAGGCACCTTTCTCGGTGATGACATCCTGCCAGTTGATGACGTCGAGGATAATCATGATGCAGACAGCAATCATCGCGACAGCCGTGGCGCCAACATGCGTGAGACTGGAGGTGGCCCAGAAAAAGAGTGAGCCCAGGAAGATGACGGCGAGGTATTTTTCCGAACGCGTCATGGGCCCCATGGCGGTGAGTTCTTTTTCGGCCAGGCCACGCGCGTCGGGGATGCTCACGAGTTCCGGCTTGCTGAGTTTCAACATGACATAGGGTACGAGCAGCAGGCTGATAAGGCCCGGCACGATGGCGGCACTAGCCCAGGCCATCCACGTGATTTCGACGCCGAGGGTTTTGGCGGCGAGGGCCACGCAGAGCGGGTTGCCCGCCATCGAGGTTACGAACATGGTGCAGGTCACGGCGTCACTGTGATAGCCAACCTGCATGAGATAGGCACCGATGCGGCGGGCAGTATCACCCGGCTTGGAGCCCAGAGCTTCGGCGAGGGAGCGGACGATAGGATACATGATGCCGCCGCCACGGGCTGTAGCCGAGGGCGTGGCGGGAGAGATGACCAGTTCACTCAGGGCGATGGCATAGCCCAGCGACATGGCACTTTTGCCGATAGCGTGGATGATGCGGAAGGCGATACGCCGCCCCAGGCCGCTCTTGATAAAGCCACGTGAGTAGAGGAAGGCACAGACGATGAGCCAGATGGTGCTGTTGCCATAGCCAGCCAGAGCCTCACTGATCTTTAGCAGGCCGGTCAGCACGGTAAAGGAGACGCTGATAAAGGCCACGGCACCTATGGGCAGCGGGTGCAGGATAAAACCGACCACCGTAGCCACAAAGACCGCCAGCAAATGCCAGGCCACGACGGTTACGCCGTCCGGCACTGGTGCGAACCAAATCGCGAGCCCTACCAGTACGGTAATGAGAGCATTACGTTGTTTCTTGGACATGAGTTTTCCCACCTTTCTATCATTCCTAGTGTTTATACTGAATACTTCGCGAAAACGATGCAATTTCCTCCTATTTATTCGCAGTTCTTTGTATACATATGCGCATGGTCTTTATAAATTCTTTGCTAACTCCGCGATTTTATTCTGTGGCGTGGCCCAGCTGGTGGCCAGGCGTATGATGATATTATGCGCGGTGGGCAGGAGATGTGCTTTGTGGTGTAGAAGAAATATGGAAATATATTCTTGGTATGGAACTCAATGCAGCTGATTTGACCAATGGTTTGGCTGGCTAAAACTTGTTAAGAGCGCAACATATTGGTGAGTTGGCGTAGCGGGAGAAAGAGCGGGGCTATGAGCATAGAGGATGAGGTGTTTCGGCGGTGCCGTTTTGACGAGGTACGCGGGGCTACGTATGGTTTTCGGCAGGTGGGACAGAGCTGGCGGTATGAGCAGACGTTTCTGGCGGGGGCTTTTCGTGCGGTGCTGTGTGTGCAGGCGGATGGGCAGGTGACGGGGCAGGTCATCGACACCATGACCGAGGAAGAGTATCTGCCCTTGCGGCTGAAGAACCCTGCGGGGAGCTACGTCTATGGCGTGCGCAACGCTTATGCAGAGCTTTTACGTGAGGTGGCGGCGGCCTGTTTTACCGAACTGCCCTTTGCCTCCGAACAGGCCAACCGGCTGTGCCAGCGTATACAGGCTGTGTGGGGCGACGCGCCGGAGTTCCCTTGGCAGAAGCCGGCGTTTGCCGATAGCGGCATTTTCCGCCATCCGGCCACGCGCAAGTGGTATGCGGCTGTTCTGCCCGTGACGTGGGACAAAGTGGTACCCGGGCGCGAGGGCCGCGTGGAGCTGCTCAACCTCAAGGTCAGCGGGGCGGCAGCCAAGGTCGCGGCTCATGCCAGCTGTTACCCCGCTTATCACATGAACAAAAAGTACTGGCTTTCGGTGGCGTTGGACGACAGCATGGCGGATGAACTCATCTGGCCACTGCTTGTGGAGAGCCATACCTTTGCCGCCCGTGGTAAAAGCAGAAAATAATCAAGGCTGATAAAATGGCGTTACAAATTTTGTACTAGCTCTGCGATTTTATCACGTGGCGTGGCCCAGCTGGTGGCCAGGCGGACGATGGTATGGTTGGCGTCTGGGGCCTCCCAGAAACTGGACTCGACGTATTTGTCGAGATGCGCCTTTTCCTCGTTGGTCAGCGTCAGGAATATCTGGTTGGTGGGGGAGTTAAAGGCGAATTGGCAGCCGTGCGCGGCGAAGGCGGCACGCAGCTGGTCGGCGGCGGTGATGGCATTTTCGCCGATGTGCAGATAGAGGTCATCGGTGAACAGCGCCGCGAACTGGATACCGAGCAGGCGGCATTTGGCCAGCAGGGCGCCGTGCTGCTTGATGATGGTAAAGAAATGCGGGATGAGTGTGGGCTCGGGGATGACGACGGCCTCGCCGCACAGGGCGCCGCATTTCGTGCCGCCGATATAGAAGGCAGCGGTCAGTCGCGCGAGGTCCGGTAACGTGACATCGTTGGCGGGGCAGGCGAGGGCGTAGGCCAGACGCGCGCCATCGACATAGAGCGGCAAGTGGTAGCGGTGGCAGACCTCGCTGATGGCGGTGAGCTCGGCCAGCGAGTACAGTGTGCCGTACTCGGTTGGCTGGGAGATATAGACCATGCCGGGCATGACCATGTGCTCGCGGTTGCCATCGTGCAGATTGTTCTCGCAGTAGGCGGCGATGGCGTCGGCACTGATTTTACCCAGGTGATGCGGGAGAGTCAGCACCTTGTGCCCGCCAAACTCGATGGCCCCCGCCTCATGCACGCTGATGTGCCCGCTGTCAGCCGCGATGACGCCCTCGTAGGAGCGCAGCAGGGCGTCGATGACGGTGGCGTTCGTCTGCGTGCCGCCCAGCAGGAAGTGTACCGCGGCCTGCGGGCAGGCACAGGCCGCGCGGATTTTGTCCCGGGCCTCTGCGCAGAACTGGTCCGTGCCGTAGCCGGGCGTGGCCAGCAGGTTGGTTGCCATGAGGCGCTGCATGATTTGCGGATGTGCGCCCTCTTGATAGTCTGAAGCTAGCATGATTTTTTCCATAGTGCAAACTCCTTTTTAGTAAATTGATATTTGTTGTATATAGCATAAAGGAAAAAGATGTATAATACAAATGGCGAAATATCATATATGACATAATAAAATGTTATGGAGACGAAGCACATGGACAGTATCAAATGTGAAGCATATCTGTTGGCTATAGAGCAGGGCAGTTTGACGGCGGCAGGTCAGATTCTTGGGTATACGCAACCGGGTATTACCAGGATGATTCATGCCCTTGAGGATGAATGTGGGTTTATCCTGTTGAGCAGAACAGTAAAGGGCGTGGCGGCAACTGAGAATGGGAAACGGTTGTTGCCATATTTTAGGGAGATTGTGCGGGCACAGAAAAATGTTTTAGAGGCCAGTCAGGAAATTCAGGGACTGCATAGCGGTGTTTTGAGCATTGGCAGTTACTATAGCGTGTCGGCGATGCTTCTGCCGCACATCTTATACAAGTTTAGTAAGGTCTATCCGGGGATACGCATCAAATTGCGGGAGGGGAGCAATCGGGATATGGCTGGTTGGCTGATAAATCCGTTGACTGTTGCTATGCTGCCAAAACTATGCAGGACGGGGAATATGACTGGCTACCTTTGCTGGAGGATGAACTGGTCATGTGGCTGCCGCCTGACCATCCGCGCTCTCACGATGCTGCCTATCCCGTGGAGGCACTGGCGGGGGAGCCGTTTATCATTACGATGCCCCAGCAGGATACGGATATTGATAGACTTTTGCATGATTATCATGTGCAACCGGATATACGATTTTCCACGGCTGATGCCTATACTACTTGGAAGATGGTAGAGGCGGGGCTGGGGTGCAGTATCAATCAAAGATTGATTTATCGGGATTGGCAGGGCAAGGTTGTGGCTTTGCCTTTTACTCCGCCGCAAAAGGTACAACTAGGCCTTATCGTGCCGGATATGCACGCAGCATCTCCTGCCACGAGGCGTTTCATCAAGTTTTTGGCAGATGAAAGTCAAATGATGACAAGGTGATGATTACCTGCTGCAACGACGGCACGCGGCCTGTGATTTTCAAAATTGAGCGGCTGGACGTGGCGGATTGACGCGTGGACAATGCTGTTAAGTCGGGGCGGTGGTCGTGCAGTAGTTGGCTGTGCGAGTAAAATCAGGGAGGATGCGTAGGCTGGTAAAGATTTTAGCGCGCCTGCCGATATATCATATAGAGGTAACATGGTAAATGCAGATAGGGATATCTGCCGTGATTTGACAGGGAGGCTATATCATGTGGATTACCAAAATGACACAGGCGGAGGCGGACTACTACAGCCACCAGCCGACGGCGCAGGCACTGTTGGAGAAAACCCTCAGGGACAGCACGTACATCCACGAGGGGGACAAAGCAGCTGCGACGGCCTTTGTGGCGCAGCGCGATGCGGCGAAGGCGGCGCGTCAGGCAGGGACACAGGCGGCAGCCAGCGCACAGTCTGCGGCAAAGGGGAGTCAGTCCACGGCGCAGCCGGCCAGTGCGGGCTATGACGTGGTGCTCTCCTCGGCGGCGCAGTCGTTGCAGTCCTCTGGCACGCAGGCCCTCATGACGGCGGCGGACCAGCAGCTCCTGGGACATGGCGCGAGCCGCAAACTGCGCTTTACGAGCTCCAGTGCCGTGCAGCAGGCGCTCAAGGATGGCTATGTCGAGCTGAACGGCCAGCAGTACTACCTCACCGATGATATGAAAAAGTCCCTCGCGGCGCAGGACAAGGCGCAGGAAAAGCTCCGCCAGGGCATCATGAATATGAATATGCTGCAGCAGGACGCTGTCGCGGCCCAGCGCAACGGCGAGTCCATGCAAAAAGCCTGCCAAAAGCAATCGCGTATCATGCAGACGGCCATGCGCATCATGCACGGGCGCAAGGTCTCCCCAGCTGACGAAAAGGAACTGGCGCAGGCCGCCCCCGACCTCTACAATCTGGCGAAGTCCGCCGGTGAGCTCGAGAAACACAAGCTCACACGCAAGGAAAAGGAAGAGGACGAGAAAATCAGCAAACAGAACGACGAAGACCGCGACTGGGAAGAGTCGCCGAGCGCCATCCCCGACGCCGTAGACACCCCCGTGCCCGAGTACAACGTCGAGGTAGACATGCCCGACAGCGGCGTAGACGTCAGCGCATGATGCAGCTTATAGCGGTGTTCAGTATGCTATTTTGCAACGCAATATGTATTGCAGCTGGTGTCGTATGAGGGTATAATGAAAGTATGGAAACCGTATTTCAAGGGCGCCGTATCCAGTGGGATGACGCAAAGAATGAAATCAACCGGCGCAAGCATGGCTTTAGCCTAGAGGAAGCACGGCTGGTTTTTGCTGACCCCGACCGTATAGAATACTATGATGAGTGGCATAGCGATACTGAGGACCGTTACAAAGTTATTGGTCGCATCAACAAAGTCGTGCTGGTCATCTATACGGAGCGCGGCGAGGCCGTGCGGTTGATTTCGGCGCGTTATGCAACGGCGCAGGAGAGGAGGGCTTACTATGGCTATACATGAAGCAATCGTATATGAGGGACAACAGCCAACTGCGGCCGAACGTGCCGAGCTGGCACAGGCAGCTAAGCGTCCGCTCAACCTCGATGACATCCCCGAAATGGCACCTGAGGAACTGCAAAAAGTAGCAGCACTCGCCAGAGCACGTCGTGCAGCCCAGCGGAAGAGTAATCTGACCATCCGCGTGCCGCAGGCTACTATCGATAAAGCGAAAGCACTTCTAGGCGATGGCTATACTGGTGTCTTGCGCCGTTTGATTGTTAAAGCCGTGGAGCATCCGGAGCTGTTGCGGGATTGCATGTGACAAATAAAGACTTCCTATTTGTATAGGATATTTTATAGCAAGGCTTTGCCTCCGCATGGAGGGGATGCCTTGCTGTTTGCTTTCAAAATCGGTAAGATTATGTATAGTGATACGCTGAAGGAGGCGAGGGGCGTGGCTGGTAATTTTGATTTTCTCGCGGAGCGGTTCCCGGTGCTGGCGCGGTTCGGGCGGCTGGCGGAGCAGTATTGGCAGGTAGATGCGAACGCCTGTCTGATGAAACTCGGCATGCTCGGCGAGACCGTGGTGACGCTCATCTATGATCTCGACCATATCGCGCGGCCCGTGCCCGATGATGCCATGCACCGCATTCAGCGCCTGCGCTATGAGGGCTGTATCGACCAGGAGATAGCGGGCATCCTGCACACCTTGCGGAAAAAGCGCAACCTCGCCGTGCATGAGGGGCTGGACTCGGTGGAGGACGCCCGCGTGCTGCTGCCGCTGGCCTATACGCTGGTGGAGTGGTTCTACGAGACGTACGGCGACTACCAGTATGAGCACCGCCCGTTCGTTCTGCCCGAGGCTCTGGCGGCACCCGTGGCAGCGCAGGCGAATGCACTGCGTCAGGCCCGTACGGACGCCGAGCGGCAGGCCGAGGCGGCCAGTGATGCCCGTGCGGCGGCGGGGGCAGCTGCCTCATCGCAGGCCGTGCCCGCCTCACGGACTGAGCGCCAGCAGCAGGCCGCACGGGCCGCGAGCCACCGTCACCGCACGGAGGCCGAGACGCGCCTCGCCATCGATGCCCAGCTGCGCAGTGTGGGCTGGGAGGCCGATACGGTCAACCTGAAATATGCGCGCGGTACCCGCCCGCAAAAGGGCCGCAACCTCGCTATCGCCGAGTGGCCTACGGCGCACGGCTGGGCCGACTACATGCTGTTCTGCGGGCTCGAGCTCGTGGGCGTGGTCGAGGCGAAAGCCGCGCACAAGGACATCCCCGCTGTGCTGGACGGGCAGGCGCGCGACTACGCCCGCACGGTGCGCGAGGCGGACGCCGCCTACACGCCGCGCCACTACCGCGACTATGCCGTGCCCTTTATCTTTGCGACGAACGGCCGCCCCTATCTCGCGCAGTATGCGGAGAAATCCGGCATCTGGTTCCAGGACCTGCGCGACCCCATGAACCTGCCACGCGCCCTGCACGGCTGGATTTCCCCGGACGGCATCCGGGACCTGCTCGCCGCACAGGCAGCGGTGGCGCAGACAGCTCTGCGCGCCACGCCCTACGACGAGCTCACGGATAAAGACGGGCTCAACCTGCGTCCCTATCAGGTGGCGGCGGTGCAGGCCGCCGAGGACGCCGTAGCGGCGGGCCAGCGCTCTATCCTGCTCGCGATGGCCACGGGCACTGGCAAGACCCGCACGGTGCTCGCACTCATCTATCGCTTCCTCAAGACGGGGCGGTTCCGCCGCATCCTCTTTCTCGTCGACCGTAACGTACTCGGCGCGCAGGCGGAGGATGCGTTCCGCGAGGTGCGTCTCGGCGAGCTCCACACCCTCACCGAGATTTACAACGTGCAGGGGCTCGAGGCTCCCGCCGAGCTCGCGCGCGAGACCCGCGTGCAGGTGGCGACGGTGCAGAGTCTGGTGCGCCGTATCCTCTACCATGAGACCCTGGAGGGGGAGGACGGCCGCGAGGCCCCCATGCCCGCCGTGACCGACTTTGACCTCGTGATTATCGACGAGGCGCACCGCGGCTACCTGCTCGACCGCGACATGACCGACGCGGAGCTCTGCTACCGCGACCAGCGCGACTACCTGAGCAAATACCGCAGTGTGGTGGAGTACTTCGACGCCGTGCGCATCGCGCTCACGGCCACGCCCGCCCTGCACACGACGGAGATTTTCGGCGCGCCCGTCTACACCTACAGCTACCGCGAGGCCGTCATCGACGGCTACCTCGTCGACCATGACGCGCCCGTCCGCATCGAGACCGAGCTCGGGACGGCAGGTATCCATTATGACCCAGGCGACCGTGCCGTGCTCTACGACCCCGACACTGACGAACTCCTGAACGGCGCCCAGCTCCCCGACGAGCTCGACTTCGACCTCGGGGATTTTAACACCAAAGTCATCACGGAGGGCTTCAACCGCGCGGTGCTTGGCGAGATTGCGCGGCAGTTCGACCCCAGCGACCGGCAGCAGGGCAAAATGCTCATCTTCGCCGCGAACGACCAGCACGCCGACCTCATCGTGCGCCTCCTGCGCGAGCACTATGCGGACATCGTGCCGCCCGAGGCCATCCGCAAGATTACGGGCACCATCGAGAACGGCAACCCAAAGAAAATCCGCGAGGCCGTCCTGCGCTTTAAAAATGAACAATACCCGAGCATCGTCGTGACCGTCGACCTGCTCACGACAGGCGTGGACGTGCCCGAGATTACGACGCTGGTGTTCCTGCGCCGCGTGAAATCGCGCATCCTGTTCGAGCAGATGCTCGGCCGCGCCACGCGCCTCTGTCCGGCCATCCACAAGGAGGCCTTCACCATCTATGACGCCGTGGGCACCTATGACGTGCTCGCGCCCGTCAGCAGCATGAAACCCGTGGCGGCTCAGGTGCACACCACGCTAGGCAAGCTCCTGGATGCCCTCGAGGAGGCCACGGCGCACAGCCAGCCAGCAGGGCAGGGGGAGGGCTCAGCCCCCGCGCCGGCCAATGCACCGGTAGGCACATCCCTAAATACACCAGCTCCTGCACCGGCCTCCGCCGCGCCGCGCCATCTCCGTGCCGTCGTGGAGGAGACCCTAGCCCGCCTCCAGCGCAAGGCGCAACTCCTCACGCCCGAGGACGCGCGGGACCTGCGGGAGGCACTCGGCACAGACGTGCGCACGTTCCTCGAGGGGCTGCACGCCGCTGACCCCGAGACCGCGGCGGCCCGCCTCGTCGCGCACCGTGCGAGCCTCGAGCCGCTGGAGCGCCTGCGCAGTCCGCGCCAGCCCATCGTCATCGACGGCCGGGATGACCACGTGACCGGCGTCACCACCATCAACCCCGAGACCATTAGCTCCGAGGACTACCTCGCGGCCTTTACCCAGTGGATAGCGGCGAACCGCGACCACGTCGAGGCCCTGCGCCTCGCCTGCACGAGCCCCCGCGACCTCACCTACACCGAGCTAAAGCACCTGCGCAAAGAACTCGCGGCCCATCAGTTCACCGAGCGCCAGCTCACGGCCGCCTACCAGAGCCGCGCGGGCGAGGGGCTGGCAGGCGTCGTCGCGGACATCATCAGCCTCATCCGCCGTGCCACCCTCGGCACGCCCCTGCTCAGCCACGCCGAGCGCATCCACCGCGCCGTAGAGCGCCTCGTACGCGAGCTGCGCACCCGGCCCGACTTCAGCAAGGCCCAGGAGAACGTACTGCACCAGATTGAGCAGTATTTCCTCACCGATGAGAACTACGTTGTCCACCCGCAGATATTCGACGAGGACACCCGCTTTCAAAGCACGGGCGGCAGGCGCCGCTACGACAAAATCTTCGGTGGCCGCCTCACGGCAGTCATCGACCAGCTGAACACCTATCTCTACGATGAGACCAATCCCGACACCGATGGAGGCAAATCTGCATGACCACCCATGAAATCATTGACAAGCTCTGGAACCTCTGCAACGGAGAGATCTAAAAAAGACAGAGTTTGCGAAAAAGGCGAAGATAAGCTCGGCATCTCTTGCCAAGCTTGGGAAAGGCGCAAACGTCACAACAGATGTATTGATCAGAATTTGCGAAGAACTAAAATGTGACATCGGTGATATCTGCGAGATTGTGACCGATGAAGCAATAGAGGAAAAGAATTGAACAGAACAATAGTTAGAGATATAAGTCCGTTTTTATGTACACCTATAATGATATTCTGTACTTGATAGAGGAGTTATATAAAAACGAGGTAATATGATATGAAAACAAAAAATTTACCGCCGTATGCTCCAACGTTGATTGAATCAACGCGGGCCATAGGTTACTCGTTGGAGGCGGCAGTTGCTGATATTATTGATAATAGCATTGCGGCGAATGCAAACAGGGTTGATATTTTCTTCTTTCCAGTTGATGGTGCTTATATCGCAATCCTTGATAATGGGAATGGAATGGATGAAGAGGGACTGGATCTTGCTATGCAATATGGAAGCAAAAATCCCTCCGATGAAAGAGATAAGAAGGATTTAGGAAGATTTGGATTAGGCTTAAAGACCGCGTCTTTATCCCAGTGCAGATGCCTGTCTGTAATCACTAAGCAAGGAGGCACAATTCAAGGTCGCCGCTGGGACATAGATCATGTCGCAGAAGTAGGTGATTGGTCCTTATTGGTTTTGGATGAGGAGGAAATGTCGGCAATTCCTCAATACGATAGTTTGATGGAATATGAAACTGGAACACTTGTTGTTTGGCAAAAGTTAGACAGGCTAAAGGCAGGAGAAATTAACTTTGAACTTGCTTTAGGAAGAAAAATTGACAGTGTGCGAGAGCATCTTTCGCTTGTTTATCATCGCTACTTAAGTGGCGAGTCTGGCATTACAAAACTAAAACTGTCTATAAATGGAGAGAATGTTCCTCCGTTAGATCCTTTTCTTAAAAGCAAAAGTACTCAACCTATGGACGATGAGGTTTTAGTAATACGCGGGCAAAAGATAATAGTTAAGCCATACATTCTTCCACATCTTTCCAGGATGTCGCCTGAAGAAATAAAGCAACTTGGAGGCAAAGACGGACTGCGTAAGCAACAGGGCTTCTATGTGTATAGAAATAAGCGGCTTTTGGTATGGGGGACGTGGTTTCGCATGATGAGGCAAGGTGACTTATCAAAGCTTGCTCGTATTCAAGTAGATATCCCAAATACTTTAGATGAACTATGGACTTTGGACATAAAAAAGTCTTCTGCGCTTCCTCCAGCAGAAGTTAGAAAAAACCTTGAAGTAATCATAGACCGTATTGCAGAAAGAAGCAAAAGGACATGGACTTTTAGGGGAAAAAAGGAAGTAAGCGATACTACAATTCATGTTTGGAATAGAATGAAAAACACACAGGGTGGTATCTATTATGAAATAAACAGAGATCATCCGATGATAAAGCAAATGTTGTTGCAAGATCCGAATCTGGAAAAACCGCTCTATTCCTTGCTGCAGCAAATTGAACGCGGGTTGCCGTTAAATCAGCTATATGTTGATCTTAATAACGATGAGCAACTGAGAAATGAGCAGACGCAGGGCGATGACGAAATAGCTTCAGCATTGTATTCAATGCTTGAATCCAGCGGTACTAAAGATGAAAAAATTGCGCTTCTTGAGGTGATGAGCGGAATTGAGCCTTTCTCAGCATATCCTCAAGTGATAGAAAAAATTAGGAAGGAGCTATCAGTATGAGCAATCCGAGTGTCGAACAACTTGAGAATACTATTTCTGCATATATTAATACCGTATATAAGGATGTACCACCGACAGAGGAAGAGTTTAAGGATAAAGCATTATTGCTTCGAAAGAGTAATGAAATGCTTATGCCGGTAACGGATGACGAGTTTAACGATATTCTTGTTCGTTTAAGACAGACTCTGGTAATACAGATGGATGTAGGAGTTTATATCAACGATCGTAACAATGGTCATCAGTCTTGGTTGCCGGCAAAGCGCGCTGATTTTGATTTCTTCTTTTGGAATCGATATAAAAAATTCCTTGAGGAAGTGAAACATTGGAATCCTCGTGTTACATCAAGTTTGGGAAAAATATCGGATGAGATTCTTGATTTATGCGGCGATCCGGCGGAGGATCATTTTGCCATAAAAGGACTTGTGCTTGGAGATGTTCAGTCTGGAAAAACGGCAAATTATACAGCTATTTGCAACAAAGCCGCAGATACTGGCTACCGTATTATTATTATTCTGGCTGGCCTGCAGGAGAATTTAAGAAAACAGACACAGGAAAGATTAGACGCTGAGTTTTCCGGAAGAAAAAGTGAGTATTATTTGGACCCGAAGGCTGAACAAGGGATCAAGAACCAACCGGTTGGAGTGGGACGCTATGGAACAAGCAAAAAAATAGCTTCTTTCACTTCAGTCACAAAAGATTTTGACAGCGGTGTTTTGAGAAGTAATGATCTTGGAATTGAGAACGTCAACTGCCCAGTTATATTGGTCGTTAAGAAAAATAAACGTATCCTGAATAATTTGATAAAGTGGCTTTCTGACAATAATACGCACAACGCTGCTGGTCAAATCGAGTTGCCGTTATTATTGATTGATGATGAGGCTGATAATGCATCCGTGAATACAAAAGACCCGGATTCGCAGCCTGCGGCAATTAACGATTGTATTCGGAGATTATTAATGCTTTTCAGCAAGACCACCTATTTAGGAATAACTGCGACACCTTTTGCAAATATATTTATTGATCCGGGTAATGATGATGACCTTTTCCCGGCGGATTTTATCTATGCTCTGTCGGCTCCTACAAATTATATTGGAGCTGAACGTATATTTGGCGATGACGGGGATTGCAGCAATATGCTTGTACCGATAGATATTTACAGCTTGGAGGAATGCTTCCCGCCCAAACATAAAAAGGACTATGTGGTTTCAGATCTCCCAGAAGACTTGTATGAGGCGGCTTATTATTTCTTGCTTGTAAATGCCATAAGAGATGTTCGAGGAGATTCGACCGAACATCGCTCAATGATGGTACATATCAGTCTTTATACGCTTGTTCAAAACCAGATTGCAGATATTTTGCGAGTTTGGCTTGATCAAGTAAAATCTGACTTGAGAAATTATGCTCAGTTGTCGAAAGAGAAAACGGATAGAATAGAATCTATTCGAATGCTGCATTCAGTTTGGGATAAATATGATTTGAGTGCAGTTTGTGGAATCAGCTGGAATGAATTGTTGAGATCATATCTGTATAGAGCTGTTGCACCAATTGATGTCAGGGCAGTTAATATGAAAACCGGCGCGGCAAGCTTGGATTATTTTAATCATAAAAATGATGGGCTTCGGGTGATTGCGGTTGGTGGAAATAGCTTGTCGCGAGGACTGACCTTGGAAGGCCTTTGCGTAACTTACTTCCATAGAAACACGAAGATGTATGACACGCTTATGCAGATGGGACGTTGGTTTGGGTATCGACCAAACTATGGGGATCTTGTGAAAGTGTGGATGTCAGAAGAGGCCATTGATTGGTATGGTCAAATTACAAGAGCTACAGCGGAATTAAAAGAAGAAATAACTAAGATGCGGAATGCGCATCAAACACCGAGAGAGTTTGGTCTTAAGGTGCGCCAGGATCCGGGAGCGCTCATTGTTACGGCAAGAAACAAAATGCGTACAGCAACAGATATTACATGCCCTGTTACTGTATCAGGAAATCTTCTTGAGACCCCGAGACTTAAAGCATCACGCTCTATTCTTGCTGAAAATGAAAAAGTATTCAAGGATTTCGTAAATTCTTTGGCTGAAAATGGTGAAAGATTATATGACATCGAAAGAACTAAGGGCCACTATTATTGGGAGCATGTTCCGGCTGAGTTAGTGTCGCAGCTGCTCTTGGACTTTGACACTCATCCTTGGCATTTAAGTTTTAATGGAAGAGCTCTGTCGGAGTTTATAGCCACACATCAATGGCCGAAGGGATGGGATGTGGTATTGATTGGAAGCGGCGAGGGAGGCCCCTATCCAGGGGGGATTAAGTGTGGAGATTCTTCTCTGGCACTTAATTCTACAGAGAAACGTAAAATCGCTGTCGACTCAAAGATGCTAAGTGTTAGTGAAACTAAAGTTAGAGTAGGAGCTGGCGGATGCACACGAATTGGTCTTACTAATGCAGAAATTGAAGAGGCAAGGAATACATTTAAACGGGAAACCGGGAAAAAGAATGTTTCTGATAAAGCATATTTAATAAAGGACAGAGCTCCAATTTTAATGCTTCATGTGCTTCAGGCTGAGTATACGAGCCCTCACTCTCAGGATCTTCCGCCGTTCCTTTATGCACTTGGAGTTGGTTTCCCAAAAACAGATCGTGACACAGAAAAGGCTAATTATAAGGTGAATCTTGTCGAATTGAAAAACTGGATTGAGATTCCTGATGAGCCTGATGAGGAGGAGTGGCTCGGATGAATACATATGAGGAAGAATTAAGGAAAAAATGGGACAGCATCAATTATCATGATGGCGGTTCTTTGCAGCTTGCGGTTGATCATCCTCTGGACTGGTATGTTCGATATGCGACAAGGGATCACAAGAGCATTGTAATAGTAAGCGAGAATCCTGCGGATAAGATGTCATCTTCAAAAAGCATCGAAGCTGCCTGCAACATGAGAAAAGACGGAAAGTATGCTATTTCTTTCACTTTGGTTAATAAAGAGCAGGAAGACGTCTTTATTTCAATGTCAAGCGACATCATAGAGTTTTCAAGAATCGAACCAAGGCCGAAAGAATCATTAGTAAGGGTTTTACGCAGATATGCCGCCTGGTTAAAACTTCTCGACCATAAAAGAAGCGCTTTGTTAAGTGTTAATGCGCAAAAAGGATTGCTGGCAGAACTGTGTTTTTTAAAGGAAGAAATTGAAAAGGGCATGCAACCTTCAACAGCAATTGAAGGATGGGTTGGGCCAGATGGAGCTGATCAGGACTTTGTATATGAGGATGGATGGCATGAAGTTAAAGCAACGGGGACGTCGTCTTCGCAAGTGACGATATCTTCAGTGGAACAGCTTGATAATCCTGAACCGGGAGAACTGGTTGTGTTCCGAATAGACAAATGTGCACCTGCCCATGTTGGAGCAATATCGTTATATGGAATGGTTCACAAGATTTTTGAAATGTTAGCGGCGAATGTCAGCGCTATGGATGAATTTGTATTGAAATTAGGTGCGGCTGGTTATATTGATATGCAGGAATATAACAAGCAATACTTCAACATTTCATCAAGGTGTAGCTATTGTGTAGACGACTTATTTCCGAGAATTGTAAGAGCTTCTCTGCCGACAGAAATAATAAATGCAGAGTACCAGCTGGATTTGCCAAGCTTGAATCTTTGGGCAAGGTAAAGGGGGGTTCAAAATGGATTCTGTCGAATTCAAAAAGGATTTTTTAGAGAGCATAAAGACAGCTGCTGCTGTTACTGGCGAAGGTTCTTGCGCAGCATTTGTTGATAACATAGCGCAATATCTTATCGATGCTGAGGTCCTATCGGATTTTAATCCTTCTTTCTATACAGGGCGATTGGGTCGAAGCAAGTATCGTGTTGATGGATATGTCTATGATGAATTCGACAACACAATGAATCTTATTATTGCAAACTATGATGGAAATGACTTGGAGCGCAGATTGACTAATACAGTTGCTCAGCATAATTTCCAAGAATTGCTTGTTTTTTTGCGTGCAGCTCTGACAAGTGACCTTTATAGGGAAATTGAGATGAGCACACCGTGTGCTGACTTGGTAGATTTCCTTCGCTATAATGAAAAGAGCATTCGAAAATATCGGTTGTTGATTTTTACGGATGCTGATATGAGTTCCTCTATAAAGAATATTGATATAAACGATTATTCAGGCATTCCTGTGGAAGGTCAGATTTGGGATATTGATCGTTTATATAGGGTTTGCTGCTCTGAACAGGGGAGGCAAATAATAGAAATTGATTTCAAACAATACTGTGAGGACGGCATCCCCTGCTTAGAGGCAAGCTCTGCAGCGACGGATCAATACAGCAGTTATTTAGGCGTTATACCTGGTTCAGTTTTGGCAGATATTTACGATAGGTACGGAAGCAAACTGCTTGAAGGAAATGTGCGTTCATTTCTATCTACGAAGGTGGCGGTTAATAAAAAAATCCGAAACACCATTTTGAATATGCCGCAAATGTTCTTTGCATTTAATAACGGAATATCAGCTACAGCGATGGATGTCGTCGTAGAGAATACGGATCATGGGCGTTTTATCACATTTGCTCGTGACTTTCAGATTATTAATGGGGGCCAAACAACCGCTTCTATTTCTAATGCGAGATATAAAGACAAAGCAAACCTTGAAGGCCTTTACGTGCAAATGAAACTCACAGCTATTGATGAATCAACTCCAGAGGAGTCAGATGAACTAATACGTAATATCTCAAGATCATCAAATAGTCAAAACAAGGTTAGTGATGCCGACTTCTTTGCATCTCATCCTTTCCATAGAAGAATGGAGCAGATTTCTCGTCTGTTATTTGCTCCGGCTACTGAAGGTGCACAGTACGAGACAAAATGGTTTTATGAACGTGCCCGTGGTCAGTATTTGCAGGAGCAAATGAGACTTACTCCCGCGAAAAAGAAACAGTTTCAGCTTCAGCATCCTAAGAACCAAGTCATTAAGAAGACCGATCTTGCAAAAGTTCAAAACACCTGGCTTGGACATCCGGATGTTGTCAGTAAAGGTGCGCAGACTAATTTTGCCTCCTTTGCGGAGTACATTGATGAACAATGGAATTCTAATGATCAGCAGTTCAACGAGAGGTACTTCCAGACTACAGCAGCCTTGCTTTTGATCTTTCAGTATTTAGAGAGGACTATCCCGAAGCAACCTTGGTATGAGGGTGGCTATAGAGCAAATATTATTTATTATACAGTTGCGCTTTTTAGACAGTTGATACAGAAGCAATTTCCAGGGACTGATCTGGATTTGATGTTGATTTGGAATAGGCAAAGTATTCCTGATCAAGTTAAAGCTTCACTGGTCGCTTTAGCCGAACTTGTGTTACTGAAAATAACAGATCCAGAAAGAAAAGTCGCAAATGTTACACAGTGGTGTAAAAGGGAAGCGTGTTGGACGGATGTGAAAAAGATAAGTATGCAGCTTCCCAAGGAACTCGAAAGCTGTCTGATCACAGTTGACGATCAGAAGGCGGCTCAGCGTTCCGCCAAAAAGGAGCAGAAAGTCATAAACGAAATATATGCTCAAACGGAGGTTGTTAATTATCCGGTTGAGATGTGGAAGAGGTTGGCGGAATTCACAGTCAATAACCATATGGTTACACCTACAGATGTAACTGCGCTTACTATTGCCTGCAAAATTCCTTCAAAAATTCCGAATACATATCAATGCAAACGCTTACTGGCATTGTTGCATAAAGCAGTTGAAGAAGGGTTTAGTATTGATAATTAAATGGAGGAAAGTGCAATTATGTACAGCGTAATTGATCTGTTTGCTGGAGCCGGGGGATTAAGCCTCGGTTTTCAGCAAACGAAGAAATATAGCATCAAAGTGGCATTTGAAAATAATCCGGCGATGCAGGCAACTTATAAGAAAAATCATCCAGGAGTTGATGTTAGAGGGGATGTTTGCAATGCGGATTATCGTGAAATCCAAAAACAATATGGCCCTATTGACGTAGTTATAGGAGGCCCGCCTTGTCAAGGATTCTCTAATGCAAACAGGCAAAGAAATCATGCTATTAGTCATAACAATTCTTTGGTGAAAGAGTACATTCGGGCAATCCTTGAGATAAAGCCTAAAGCTTTCGTAATGGAAAATGTTAGTATGCTTCGCTCGGATGTCCATAGATTTTATATGTCCGAAGCAGATAGTTTGCTGGTAGAAACCGGTGCGATTGAGACAAAATGTACACCGATTCTTCTTCTGGATGAGCCATTTCTTTTTGATGGTGTAGAAGAACTGGTGAAGGATATAAATTGTATAGATAGATATCGCTGGGACGATCTTGATTACTTAGAACTAAATGTTATTTATAAAGCTTCACAGAATAATGCGAAGCTTCTGGCGGCATTGAAAAAACACGAAAAAAGTTTAATGAAAGCAGCAAAAAAGCATTTAGATTCTCATGATGAGTCCGAAATCTGTAAAGCAGATAGAACGGCGTTTGAAGCTATCGCAGGCTATTATAAGCACAGCGTAGCAGCCTCAAGTCTACAGGACTTAATTGAACCTGCGATTATGTACCAGAGGATGCTTAGCCGCGCACATGAAATTATGGATAACAAACTTGTTGTTGATTCATATTCTTTAAAGGGAGGTCTAAGCGCTGACATAAGGTCCTTTGCAGTATTTGACTATTTAAAAGCCATGTTGGGATCTGGCAGTGGAGAGAATGGTTATGCAATGGCACCTGATGTTTTAAACGCAGCTGATTACGGAGCACCGCAGAAAAGGATGCGGTTCGTAATTATGGGAATAAGAAAAGACATTGCTGAAGAAGTGAAATTACCACAGGGTCGATTTAAGGGAAAGCCATATCGTACTGTTCGTGATGCTATATATGATTTGGAGGATATTGATCCCGTGTTCGACACAGCCGATGATGTGGGGATTCCTTTAGAAGATAGAGATGATCTCAGTGATCTTGCAAAAGATCTTCGAAACACAAAGGTTCTCAGGAATCACATTATTACAAAGACAACAGATGTTGCGCTGGAAAGGTTCAAAGCATTGAGTCAGGGAGAAAATTTCCATTCGCTCGATGATTCTTTGAAAACGAATACATATACGGATATATCCCGTACACAAAATACAATTTATCTGAGGTTGGACTATAGTCAGCCATCAGGGACAGTCGTGAATGTTAGAAAATCCATGTGGGTTCATCCTGTAAAAGATCGAGCGGTAAGTGTTAGAGAAGCCGCGAGGTTGCAGACGTTCCCAGACAGCTTTGTTTTTGTGGGAACCAAAGATAAACAATATCAGCAGGTTGGAAATGCCGTACCGCCTATTATGGCAAAGGCTATTGCAAAAAAGCTTGCGAGTCAACTAAAGAAATACAATCAGGAATGAAGCAATGGCGGATAATCACAGCAAGGCTGTACGCAGCAAGAACATGTCCCATATTAGGAGTAAGGACACTAAACCAGAGATAACCGTCAGGAAGTATTTATTTGCTAAGGGGTTCAGATATAGAAAGAACGTAAAAGAGCTTCCTGGATGCCCAGACATAGTTTTGCCTAAATACAGAACTGTTATTTTTGTCAATGGCTGCTTTTGGCACAAGCACGATTGTTCGAGATTCGTTTGGCCATCGTCAAATACTGATTATTGGCGTTCTAAGATAGAAAAAAATGTTGAACGTGATAAAGAAAACAAGGAGCAGTTAAATAAGAACGGATGGAAGGTTCTTGTTGTATGGGAGTGCCAATTGAAAAAGACTGTTGCAGAAAAAACATTGTCGGATTTAATCATGGCAATACTGGAGGATTCTAAATGCTGACGATCGGAACAATATATAGGATGCCAAGCCCTCAGCAAAAGGATAAGGCTGTTGTAGATGGATTGAGTAATTTTTATTATGAATCAAATACTCCTAATGTGGGATTTGCTTTCCAAAAAGGGATTCATAATGTCCAGATAATATCAGCTCCAAGTGGTGAGAATCGTTGTCCACTGATTATTATATCAAGCACACCGCGAAAGGCGGGAAGTGAAGATACGCCTTGGCACGATAGGTACGATCCAGATCATGGTTATGTTAAATACTATGGAGACAATAAGGATCTTACTCGTCGTCCAGAAGATGCCCCAGGAAACAAGCTATTGCTTGATCTTCTGAAGTACTATGAAAGTGATGATGAGAATGATAGATTAAAAAATGCCGTGCCGGTGATTTTCTTCGAGAAGTGTTCATATGATGGAAGGCCAAAAGGAAATGCGATTTTTCATGGATTTGGGGTGTTAGAGTCTGCTGAACTTGTAACACAATATGATTCAAAGCACAACTATTTTGCAAATTATCTATTTAATTTCTGCATTTTCTCATTGGCAGGTGACAACGAACAATTTGATTGGAGGTGGATTGCTGATAGATGCAATCCAGCCTTGGAAGCGAAAGATACTTTGAGATATGCACCTGATGCGTGGAAAAGATGGGTAAAGGAAGGGCACGATGGGCTTCATTTGGTAAGGAGATCAGTGTCTGGACGAGGCCTCGTAAAAGATACCGATCAAGCTCCGAAAAATAGTGTTTTGCTCCAAAAAATATATGAGTATTACGGAGGTAAAAACAGCAATAGCAAGAAACATGATTTTGAATATCTTGCAATGGAAGCGACGTTGAAAACTATTGAAGAAAGCGGAGCTAAATGCATACCTGGGTGGATTACTAAAGCATCAGGAGATGGTGGGGTTGATTTTGTTCTGCGTATTGACATCGGTCAAGAACAACTTGCTTCAGTACAAATTGTCGTTTTAGGGCAGGCAAAATGCACAGACCCTTCAAAACCCGTTAATGGCAAAGACATTGCAAGGACTGTTGCTCGTATGAAAAGAGGGTGGATAGGAGCTTTTGTGTCAACCTCGTATTTTTCCGAGCCTGTCCAAAAGGAAGTCAAAGAAGACTCTTACCCATTAATGATGATTAATGGTGCGAAGCTGGCGAGCATAGTTGACCATGAATTATTTGAGAACAAACAATCACTAAACGATTACTTAGACTCATTAAAAACAAAATATAGACAGCTGATTCGGATTCCGGAAGATGTTCTGGATATGTAGAAAACCTTTTAACGTTTCTATACTTTTTAACGATTGCAGAAAGAGGTGTCGCTTTGAACACAGCAACTGCCACGGCCAATAAATACAGAGTCGCAGGACACCTTTCTTTCGGTGCGTCAAAATGCGAAAAAGCCCAGAAATCAAGCGGTTTCTGGGCTAATCGTACATATTGGCTTTGTATCAAAGATAACGTCTTGATAGACCCAGCCTGCGGCACCTTCGGCTTTATGATTGCGGCGGACCAGTACGTGCGCAGTCAGACTCACGACTACGGCGACCTCAGCATGGAGCAGGCGCGGTTCCAGACGCAGGAGGCCTTCTCCGGCTGTGAGCTCGTACACGACACGCACCGCCTCGCCCTCATGAACGCCATGCTGCACGGCGTCGAGGGGCCTATCTACCTCGGCGACACCCTCTCGAACTTTGGCAAACAACTCACGGGCTACGACGTCGTGCTCACGAACCCGCCCTTTGGCACGAAAAAGGGCGGCGAGCGCGCCACCCGCGACGACTTCACCTACCAGACCAGCAACAAACAGCTCAACTTCCTCCAGCACATCTACCGCAGCCTGCGCGCGGACGGCCACGCCCGCGCCGCCGTCGTGCTCCCGGATAACGTGCTCTTTGCCGAGGGCGACGGCACCGCCATCCGCCGCGACCTCATGGACAAATGCCGCCTGCACACCATCCTGCGCCTGCCCACGGGCATTTTCTACGCGCAGGGCGTCAAGACGAACGTGCTCTTCTTCACGCGCGGCAGCCGTGACCAGGGCTGCACGGAGCAGGTCTGGTTCTACGACCTGCGCACCAACATGCCCAGCTTTGGCAAGACCCATCCGCTCGCGCGGGCTGACTTTGACGGGTTCGTGCGCGCCTATACTGCCCCTGACCGCGCCGCCGTGGACGACGAACGCTGGCGCGCCTACACCCGCGAGGAGATTGCCGCGCAGGGGGACAGCCTCGACCTCGGCCTCATGCGCGACGCCAGCCTCCCCAGCTACGACGACCTCGGCGACCCCGCTGAGAGCGCCGCGCACGCCGCCCAGCTCCTGGACGAGGCCGCCGCGCTCCTGCAGGAGGTAGCGGCGGAGCTGCGTTAAGGGCGCAGGATATTAGATTGTTGATTATCATTGAGAGAGGAGAGAGGTCACATGGACTATATCGCTACGCCAAAAATCAGTGAGATTTTGTGGGAAGAGTTTATGGAGCCGTTGGGGATTTCGGCCTATCGCCTAGCTAAGGATATCCGCGTACCTGTGTCCAGAATACAGGATATCCTGCATGACCGTAGGAAGGTAACGGCAGATACGTCCGTGCGTTTGGGACGTTATTTCGGCGTTTCGGCACGCTATTTTCTGAACTTGCAAAATGATATCGACATACGCAACATCGAGCGCGAGGAGAAGGCGGCGCTGGACAGTATCAGGACGGTGCAATCAGCATAGGGATGTTGATGTTTACCTTTATCTTTTGGAATACGTGATTGCTATTTGTATAATGGAGACTGTGACAGTGGGCGCGAGGCGCAGGCGCACTCGCTGGTAACAGGATGGTTCAGTCAGTATCATGAGTGGAGATAACATGAAGCAAAAACAAACCCTCACCCCCGAGGCGCGGCTCGCGGCCGCGCAGCTCCCCCGCGAGGCCTGGCCCTACGCCCTGCCCGCAGGGTGGCAGTGGGTGCGGCTGGGGGATATCTATGACATCAATCCAAAGAATAAGGCCGCCGATGATACAGAGGCCTCGTTCATTACGATGTCAGATATTGAAGCTGGTATGGTGAGTGTATATCAGACAACGGAAAAGCCGTGGGGAGATATCAAGCGTGGTCATACACACTTTGCTGATGGCGACGTGGCCTTTGCGAAAATTAGTCCGTGCCTCGAAAATCGCAAGTCGATGATTTTGCATGACTTGAAAAATGGTATCGGTGCAGGTACGACAGAGTTGATTGTTTTGCGCAGTCAGTTCGTTGATAAATATTATACGTTTTGGTTGGTTAATTCCGAGGACTTTATTCGTAGATGTGTGGCTACATATAGCGGCACCGTGGGCCAGCAGAGAGTAAGTATGGATTTCGTGAAGAACTATCCAGTCCCCTTGCCCCCGCTCTCCGAGCAGCGCCGCCTCGTCCAGCGCATCGAGGGCCTTTTCGCGCGGCTCGATGCGGCGGCGGCGAAAATCACTGCGGCCAGCGACGCCGCCGCGCGCCGCAAAGTCGCCATCCTCCACGCCGCCTTCACCGGCCAACTCACAGAGCAGTGGCGGGAGGAGCAAGCAACGCAAGAAAACGCCACAGATTTATTGCGTAATATCGTTGCTACTAAGCAGCAACTTATTCGAGCTAAGAAACTCAAAAAAGAGCCAACTTTCCCCGATGTGACCTCAAGTGAGTGCTTATTTGAGGTTCCTAGCAGTTGGTGTTGGACGCGTATAGGTCAAGTTTTTTCCTTGCAAGCAGGCAAGAATATCAAGGGTAGTGAAATTCATGACCAAGGTGAGTTTCCTTGCTACGGTGGTAATGGCGTGCGGGGATATGTGACTACCTGCAACCGTGAAGGAGAGTATCCTATTATCGGGCGTCAAGGTGCGCTTTGCGGTAATATAAATTTTGCTACAGGCAAATTTTATGCTACGGAACATGCTGTGACGGTAGAAACGTATGGATGTGATGCGCACTGGGCAGGATATTTCCTAGAGATAAGGAACCTTAACCAGTTTGCTACTGCTACAGCACAGCCGGGGTTGTCGGTCGCAAAGGTGAATGAGGTATCTATCCCGCTCCCGCCCCTCCCCGAGCAGCGCGAGATTGTCCGCCGTTTGGATGCCCTGCTCGCCCGTGAGGCCCGTGCCAGCGCGGCTATCGAGCGCGCCCGCACTGAGCTGCAGCGTCTGCGCACCGCCATCCTGGCCCGCGCCTTCCGCGGGGAACTCTGAGCGTCTAGCTATGGTTACATTTACATATTCAAAAGGCACCTTTTGCAGGTGCCTTAATTTTTTGTCGTTTGTATGGGGATAATCTCACGGTAGAGAATTTTCTTTAGTTCTTGTTGTTCACGATACCGTGTAGGATGTGTCTCTTTGGTAGTGAAGGGGATAAAAGATAGCGGGGTGTATATGTCGCTATTCTTTTTTTAGTATACAACAAAAAGGAGACGCAAACGCGTCCCCAGTTAAGCAGCGGTGAATACCCCTACCTTCACCGACGGTCAACTCCGTCGTATATTTAGTGTCCCCAACGGAAGGGAAGGCCGCAGCTGCTCGTAGCAACCATATCTTTATCTTTATTATAGCTGTTAGTTGGTGGAAAAGCAATAACTGTAGTAAATAATCTGTGGAAAACGCTGTGTATATCTGGATAACTCTGTGGATAACTGGTCTCCAGACCTGTGTATAATGTGTGTGCAAAATGTGGATAAATAATTTAGGGTTCCTTTTGTGGGCCGCTTTAGGGTGCGGGTTGTGGTCCAAAGCTGGGTGAGCTTTGACCGGCTGGAGAGCGCGGAACGCCCGCGCGGCGGGGCTCCGTGGCCTCGCTAATACTAAGTAGAAGCCTAGACGAAACCTTTATAGTAGTGAGGGGAGAGATTCGCTAACTATCCTCTAACGCATGTTGATAAAACAAGATGATATTTGTGGGGGATCTTGGCTTAGTTAAGACTCCAAAGCAGCAATATATAATTAAAATTAAAAAGTGCTTGCATTGTGTGGACGAACGTACTATAATATGCCTCGAACCACGGAACAAAGATACACAATGAGTGTGAACTGTGGTTAACAGGAAAGGAGGAGCAGTCATGGATACTGTTTCCAGTTGGTTCAAGGAGAACGATGCTTTTTACCGTTCGCAGGCGCTCAGGCCGGTCTCGGCGAAGGCGCAGGTGCTCTGGCACTACCTGATGTATCGGGCGAATGGGGCTTTTTGGCAGTTCCCGTTGCGGTTGTCGGAGCATGAGCTCAGCGGGGGGACGCAGCTCTCACTCTCGTCGGTGAAGCGGGCCCGGGGGGAGCTGGCCCTGGCGGGGTATCTGTGCTATGAGCCGGGCGACCGCGGACATGCGGCGGCCTACCGGCTGAAGTCGTGTGTGAATCCGGGGCAGGATATGCGCGGGCGCGGGCCGGCACATTGTCTGCCGCCCCAGCAGCTGCACGGGCTGAGCTACGAGGAGGTGGCGGCGGCCTGCGGGCGGCTCTAGCAGGGAGTGTGTTTTTCAGGATGTGGCGGTGTGAGGCCGTCACGCAGTATGGGGACACCGCAGGTGGTTCCTTTTTGATGCGAAGGGAAGGGATAGACATGGAGTTTTCACAGGCAGAGCGGGCGCGGCATATGGCGCATGTGGCGCGCTATGTGGAGTGGTCGGCTATCAAGGACTGCTATCGGGGCAGGCGCCCCTTTGACCAGCGCATGATTGCGGCGGCGGAGCGGGACAAGCATCTGGTCGCGGATCTGCGTGCCCGGGTGGTGCTGGTGGGCGACCTCGTCATCGCGAGTATCGTCGAGCGCGGGGAGGATGAGGCATGAGCGCGCGGGAGGCCAGACCGCAGGCCGGTGTATGCGGTCAAAAAATAGGCGTCAAACCGGCGCATGGTGTGGGCTGGGCGGTGCGGCAGTCGCCGCTGGGGAGTGTGCCCGCGCATGGGGCGGGGCTCGCGTGGCAGCTGGCGGAGGAGACCGGGCTCACGGGCTGGGAGACGGTGACAACTGCCCGTGGTGAGGCGCGGCTGCTCCTCGACCGGGCGGGGCGCGAGTATGCTTTGACAGCGGGTGGGGCGTGCTATCTGCTGCAGGGTATCACGGTCGACCATTTTCAGGGGCTGCTCATCGCGCTGGCTGTCGGGCGCGGGCCGTATGCCGAGGAGTGGCAGCGGGCTTTTCGGGCGTGGGAGGAGCGGCACGGCGGCTGGGATAACTGGACGCTGCGGGTCATCACGGGCGGGCGCGAGCCGCGTCAGCTGCCGCCGGGGGTCGATATGCACCTCGGGGCGCTGGAGCTCATCCCGTCGCGGCTGCGCGCCGTGCCCCGCGATACGTTCACGCCGACGCGGGAGCAGTTCGCCGCGCTCTGGGAGCAGGTCGTGTCCTGCGTAGTTTGGGATGTGGGGGACTATTTCCGCACGGTCGAGGCCAGTATCGACCTCACGACTGAGGAGAGCCGGGCTTTCTTTCAAAGGGGGATGCAGAACTATGAATATCAGCATGCGTGCTCGTGACCTGCTCGCGGATATTGCGCGGCGCGGGGGCGGGGAGATACCGGAGTTCCGCCTGCTCGTGGCGCTGGACTGCTCGCACGGCACCTTTGTCGCCGCACGGCGCGAGCTCGTCGCCGCCGCCCTCCTGCGCGTCACCCATCCCTGCCGCCATGCGCGCTACGAGGTGCTGGCGGGGGCGGAGGAACTGGCCGCGATGCAGCGGCGCTCGGCGTAGGAAAGAGATTTTTGCGAAAATGTCTCGCGGAGGGTTGCAACTGACATGTCAGGGCGGTACTATATACCTGTCGGGAGGCCGAGGGGGCGGCCTCCTGGCAGAGCCCCCAGAGGTTAGGAACTAGAGAAACCAGGAAAACCATGTATGCCAGGTAACTAGGGAGACAAGGGAGAGGAGAGATAATATGGCAAAACGCGCAAATGTGCAGACGAAGCTCGTGCTCACGGTGGTTGCCGGTCACAGTGCGAGCGGCAAGGCCATCGAGAAGGCGCGCTCGTTCAGCAATGTGAACGCAGCACTCAGCGATGATGACCTGCTGGCAGTCGGGCAGGGGCTCGGCGGCCTCCAGTCCTACGAGGTCGAGAGCGTGGGACGTAACGACACGGCGGCCATCGTTGCCGCCGAGGGCTAAGGGCAGGCAGCTGGTGCTGGTAAAAGGCGCTGGCAGGCTGTTTGGTGGCCGGTAACGGGTAGCGGTTTTGGCTGGATGGCCAGGCCGCTATCCGGCCCGCAGGGGAGCGGGCAGAGGTGGCTGCTGATGTATGGCAGCCAGATGGGCCGTTGGGGGCGGCAGGAGAGCTGACCCAGGCGGCTGATGTGAAAGGGGGAGACAGCATGGAGACCACGCTGAAGATGATTTACACGCTGACGGATGGCAAGACGATGACCATCTCGCTGGCAGCACCGCGCGAGGACCTCAAACAGTCCGAGGTGGACGCGGTGGCGAAGACTATCGTGGAGAAAAAGGCTTTCGTGCAGAAGGGCGCCGCGCCCGTAGCGCTGAAAAAGGCCTATATCCACAGCGTCGAGGACAAGGCTCTCGCCTAAGGGCAGGGCTGGTAAACGCGGGGCGGCGGGGGCGTGCCTGCCGCCTGTATCATAGGCGCGGGAGCTTTAGGCGGTTCCTGCGCGCGGGGCGGCGGGGTTCGTGCCACGGGCACGGGCCTGCCGTCTTTTGGTATGCGGGGCGCTGGCTGCGCCCCGGAGGAAAGGCAGGGTGAGCGCGATGGAAGAGACGCTGCTGACGGCAGTGAGCGCGGTGGGGTTCCCCATCGTGGTGACGTTTTACCTGCTGACGCGGTTCCAGACTTCTATGGATAAGTTCACGGCCCAGCTGGGCGAGCTGGTCACGGAGCTGCGGAAACGCGATTTGGCAGGAGCGCACTGAGTGCGGCTGATTTTCTGGAGGCGGGGCCGGTCCGGTCAGCCTCCGCTGATGTTTGGTGCGGGCTGGCGCTGATTTTCGGTCAGCTGCTCTATTTATCCGCAGGGCTTAGCAAAAGGCAGGCAGCAGCCTGCCTTTTTGGTGTATCGTGGCAGCGGGCTATTTACGCCTCAGCATAAGACTGCCAGAAACGGTTTTCACTTGCTTAAACTTTGCTAAAATAGGACATGTGACCTTTTAAACAATATGTTTTATAAGTATAATAAGACATATCCTTTAAAGACCGATGCGTGGCTATTGCCTGCAATGAGGGGCATATTGCCGATGGTTTCCGCAGATAGAGGCCGCATACTTGGCTTGGAGGAGTTTATTCCGGCTGGGTGACCGTCCCGCGCAGTAGACTGCAAGGAGATTGCAGCTCTTTGCTGTAAGCGGGCATGGTCAAAAGAAAGCAATATCCCGCCTCAAACGCAGCACTTGGTGTTGCGTTTTTTTTGTGGGAGGAGACAGACAGGCAGGGATGTGCTATTGGGGGAGAGGCGTGGCTATGAAAGCGCATCAGGGGAAATGTTTCATATAATATGTAGGGAATGTAGTGGTGCATTTGCGTGCGCTTTGTGTGGGCGGTGGAATGCTCTATGTGATATAATTAAATGAGAAAAGGGGCGTGATTTTATGGCTAAAGCACGGAAAGGGCTGGCACAAATCCGGCCAGCGCTCGACAAATTTGTACAGCAACTGTTGCCTATCTATGGCAAGGCACTAAAACGCGTGATGGTCTTTGGCTCCTACGCGCGCGGCGAGGAATGTGATGCCTCGGATGTTGATGTGCTTTTGCTGCTCGATATGACCGAGGATGAAATCCGCGCTAAGCAGCACGAGCTTAGTCACCTCTTGTTTCTGCTGGATGGCAGCGAGCCGTGGCTGGATATTCAACCCGTCACAATTCCATTGCGCCGTTTTGAAGGGTGGCAACATATTCATCCTTTCTATAAAAATATTATGCAGGAGGGCGTGTCCATCTATGAAGCAGCTTGAAATCCCTGAACGTGGCACGCCAGTGATTACGATGATTTCAGTATACCGACAGAGCAACAGACACAGGATGCCATAGGCTTTGCTGTCGAGTTCTATTTCTCGGTCAAGGAGTATTGTGCCAAACGCTTGGGGCATACACTGCACATACCTGCAGAGCCAGGACAAGAAGCGTGAAACAAAATCCATGCAATGCTACATGTCGTTCAATATTCAGGCGTACGAGGGGGCAATTCCAGTTGTTACTATCGTATTTCTACAATATTAGGAATAAATATAGAAGGGAAGAATATATAGACTACTATGACCGATAAAACATATTGTAGTTTCATGGATGAGATATCTGCCGATGAACTTTATGAAGGCCTTTTAGCATATGGCCTTTTTTCAGAGAAATTACCCCCAGTGTTTTCCGCAGGGACATTCTATGACTATTGTAGCACAATAGATAAACCTTTTGAGGGCGGCTGGAGTGAATACATTAGCTTTAGAACGATGCGTAACATAAATTTACCTAGGGTAATGGCAATTCCTAATCCGTTCAAATACCAAAGAATGTGTGCTGAACTGCGAGATGATTGGTCTGAAATCCAAAAGCATTTTCATTCACAAACTGATGGACAAAAATATCGGGTTAGCCGTCTTCATATTAGAAAGAAATTTAGAAGCAAGTGTCTTTTTGAAATGAATTATAAGAATTGGCGTGTAGATGGAAATCCAGAATCAGATATGTTAATTCACGATAAAGGTATCAGTCACTTTTTGGTAAAAGCAGACATCGCTACATGCTTTCCTAGTATATATACTCATGCCATTCCTTGGGCTGCAGTTGGTAAGGAAAAGGCAAAAAATTCAATTAGGACTGATACATGGTATAATAGAATAGATGAACGATGCCGTGAAATGTGTAATGGTGAAACACATGGACTCTTGATTGGTCCGCATACCTCAAATCTAATTGCAGAAATTGTCCTCACTGTAGTAGATAAAAAACTCTACGATAGTGGGTACCGTTACACGAGAAATATAGATGACTTTGATTGCTATGTTGATAGCAACGAAAAAGCACAGTTGTTCCTTCGAGATTTGGAAGATGCTCTAAGAGAATTTGACCTTCCACTAAATCATAAAAAGACAAAGATTATCGAGCTTCCTATTGCCATAGAAGAGAACTGGATAAATCAACTGAGTGAGTTACCTAAATTTGGGAAATCAGGTAAGGTTGAATATCCTCAAGTAAATACATTCATTGACACAGTTTTAAATCTTGCTACTCAGGCTGGTGATTTTGCTGTGATTAAATATGCGATAAAAAAGCTCAAGGGTAACGAACTTTCCGTTAGTGCTAAAAAGCTTGCCGCCAAGCGTTTCATGCACATGGCTGCTTTATATCCATATTTTCTACGCCTGATGGAAGAATATGTATTCGAACCATATGGCGTTAATAAGGATGAAATAAAAGCACTTTCAGATTCAATATATCAAAATGCTGTAAAAATACATGATTACGAAAGTATATACTATGTTATTTACTTTGCAATCAAATATGAGTTCCCTCTTGATGCGTTTGAGCCCAATTATGAGTCCGCACAAGCTTTTGCTGAGAAAAGCAAGGATTGCTTGTTGTTAGTTATGGTTTGGCTATATTATATGGCAAAAAATCATGGGAATAGAGGAGCAACTCAAGTTAAGCCACTAAATAAAATAGCTTTAGATTTAGCAAAAACAGAGATGGATCGTTATTGGCTGTTTTGCTATGAAGCATTGACAAGTGGTAATTTATCTGGTGATTGGAAATCAATGAAAGAGGCTGAGGTTAGTTTTATCAGGCCGGAAATACTGGAAATAATGAAACATACATAACCGCTAGAAGTAGATGATATCTCCGCGGAGATGCAGCAGGAGCTATTGGCGCAGTTGTGAGGGAGAGCCGGACAACGTAATATATGAGTCTCAGCGGCAGGCTTGGCCTGCCGCTTTTGTGTGCAACGTGAGGTGGTCACTTCACGGGCGGGGGTATCTGCGTTATAATGGTAGCAATATGTTAGTTAGGTAGAGTAAGGCGGCAGCGTTTCCCTCGGGGAACTGGGCGCGGGGAGGTTTTGCGGATGGCGATGGTGCCAAAACTGAATACGATGGATTTGGCGCAGGAGGTGCCGTTCCAGGTGGTGGCGCCGTTCGAGCCGATGGGCGACCAGCCGCGGGCTATCGCGGACCTCGCGGCGGGCGTGCAGAACGGCATGGACACGCAGGTGCTGCTCGGTGCGACGGGCACGGGCAAGACGTATACGATTGCCAAGGTCATAGAAAAGGTGCAGAAGCCAACGCTCGTCATCGCACATAACAAGACGCTGGCCGCGCAGCTCGCGAGCGAGTTCAAGGCCTTTTTCCCGCATAACTATGTGGGCTATTTCGTGAGCTACTACGACTTTTACCAGCCGGAGGCCTATATCGCCTCGACGGATACCTATATCGAAAAGGATGCCTCGATTAACGACGAAATCGATGAGCTCAGGCATTCGGCGACCTGTTCGCTGTTCGAGCGGCGCGATGTGATTATCGTGGCCTCAGTGTCCTGCATCTACGGCCTCGGCTCGCCGGAGAGCTATCACGAGATGGTGCTCTCCCTGCACAAGGGGCAGGAGGTGGAGCGCGACGCCATCCTGCGCAAGCTCGTCACCATCCGTTACGAGCGCAACGATATCGCGTTTGAGCGCGGGCAGTTCCGCGTGCGCGGCGATGTCATCGAGGTATTCCCTGCGGGCTACAACAACCGCGGCGTGCGCATTGAACTCTTTGGCGACGAGGTCGACCGTATGCTGGAGTTCGATGTGACTACGGGCGAGGTCTACGGCGAGCGCACGCACGTGATGGTCTTCCCGGCCTCGCACTATGTGACGGCGGATGAGGACCTCAAAATCGCCATGCAGGACATCCGCGTGGAGCTCGATGAGCAGCTGAAAAAATTCCGTGACGAGGGCAAACTGCTGGAGGCCCAGCGGCTGGAGCAGCGCACGAACTATGACCTCGAAATGATGGCCGAGGTGGGCTACTGCTCGGGCATCGAGAACTATTCGCGCCACCTCACGCATCGTCAGGCGGGGGAGGCTCCCTATACCTTGCTTGATTATTTCCCTGAGGATTTCCTCATCGTCATGGATGAGTCGCATGTGACGCTGCCGCAGCTGCATGCGATGTACGCGGGCGACCGCAGCCGCAAGGTTTCGCTGGTGGAGAACGGGTTCCGCCTGCCGTCGGCGTTTGATAACCGTCCGCTGACCTTTGAGGAGTTCGCGCAGCGCATCAACCAGATTATCTTTGTCTCGGCCACGCCGGGCAAGTATGAGCTGGAGCACGCGCAGCAGGTGGCACAGCAGGTCATCCGACCGACGGGCCTGCTCGACCCGGAGATTGAGATACGGCCGCTGGAGGGACAGATTGACGATTTGCTCGGCGAAATCAAGCTGCGCAAGGAGCGCGACGAGCGCGTGCTGGTGACGACGCTCACGAAGCGCATGGCCGAGAACCTTACGGACTATCTCAAGGAGGTAGGCATCAAGGTAACCTACCTGCATTCGGACATTGCGAACATGGAGCGTGCGGAGATTATCCACGATTTGCGTGCGGGCAAGTACGATGTGCTCGTGGGCATCAATCTGCTCAGAGAGGGCCTCGACATGCCGGAGGTTTCGCTGATTGCCATTCTCGATGCGGATAAAGAGGGCTTTTTGCGCTCGGACACCTCGCTCATCCAGATTATCGGGCGCGCGGCGCGCAACGCGCACGGGCATGTCATCATGTACGCCGACCGCAAGACGGACTCTATGCAGCGGGCCATCGAGGAGACGGACCGCCGCCGCGAAATCCAGCAGGCCTACAACCGCGAGCACCACATGGTGCCGAAGACGATCGTGAAGCCCATCAAGCCGCTCATCGAGACGACGCTGGTGGCCGAGAGCGGCGCGAGCTACCAGACGAAAGACGGCAAGCGGAAGAAGAAACTCACGAAAAAGGACAAGGCCAACCTCGTCAAGACCCTCACGCGCGAAATGCAGCAGGCTTCGCGCGCGCTGGAGTTCGAGCGGGCGGCGGAGCTGCGTGATATGATACTGGAGCTCGCGGGCACGCTGCCGGGGAAACAGTCTGACGCACAGACGAAAAAAGCAAAAAAATAGAGGCAAATATATATGGATAACATGATTCGCATCAAGGGCGCGCGGGCGCATAACCTGAAGAATATCGACGTGAATATCCCGCGCGATAAACTCGTCGTGGTGACGGGGCTCTCGGGATCGGGCAAGTCCTCGCTGGCTTTTGATACCATCTATGCCGAGGGGCAGCGGCGCTATGTGGAGTCGCTGTCTGCCTACGCACGGCAGTTCCTCGGGCAGGTGAACAAGCCGGACGTGGACGCCATCGAGGGCCTGTCGCCGGCTATCTCCATCGACCAAAAGACGACGAGCCGCAACCCGCGCTCGACCGTGGGCACGGTGACGGAAATCTACGACTATCTGCGCCTGCTCTATGCGCGGGCGGGGCGGCCGCACTGCCCGAAGTGCGGCAAGCCCATCACGCAGCAGACGGTGGACCAGATGGTCGACCAGATTACGGCGCTGCCCGAGCGCACGAAACTGCTCATCCTCGCGCAGGTCGTGCGCGGGCGCAAGGGCGAGCACAAGAAAATCCTCGAGCATATCCGCCACGAGGGGTATGTGCGTGTGCGCATCGACGGCGAAGTACTGGACGTCAACGAGGATATCCAGCTGGAGAAAAACAAGAAACATACCATCGAGGTGGTCGTGGACCGGCTCATCGTGCGCGAGGGGATGGCCACGCGCCTTGCCGACTCGCTGGAGACGGCGTTGAAACTTGGCGAGGGCGTGGTCTATGTGCAGATTCTAGGCGGCGAATTGCTCATGTTCAGCGAGAATTTCGCCTGCGTGGACTGCGGCATCAGCCTGCCTGAGCTCACACCGCGCATGTTTTCCTTTAACAGCCCCTACGGCGCCTGCCCCGTCTGCACGGGCCTCGGCAGCCATATGGAGTTCGACCTCGACCTCGTGCTGCCGAATCCCACGCTGAGTGTAGGGCAGGGCGTATTTGAGCCACTTTCGACGAACAAGAACTCCTACGCGATGTGCGTGATGACAGCACTTCTTGAGGCGCACGGCTACACGACGGATACGCCGTGGCAGGACATCGACAAGGACACGCAGCACATGCTGCTTTACGGCTCAGGCGCGGAGGCGTTTCATTTCCACTATACGAATATGTTCGGCGAGTACAAGGCATATCACGTACCATTCGAGGGCGTGATGCCCCTGCTCGAGCGCCGCTATCGCGAGACGGACTCCGATGAGATGCGCGAGTCGTATGAGAACTATATGACATCCATCCCCTGCCCGGCGTGCCACGGCGCGCGGCTGAAGCCGGAGGTATTGGCCGTGACTGTGGGTGAGAAAAATATCCACGAGTTCACGGCCCTGACCATCCGCGAGGCGGACGACTTTATCCAGTCGCTCACGCTCACGGCGCGCGAGCAGAAAATCGCGGCGCAGATTATCAAGGAGATTCACGCGCGGCTGAAGTTCATGCTGGACGTGGGCCTCGACTACCTCACGCTGGGGCGGGCGGCAGGCACGCTCTCGGGCGGTGAGGCCCAGCGTATCCGTCTGGCCACGCAGATTGGTTCGGGTCTGCAAGGGGTGCTCTACGTGCTCGATGAGCCGAGTATCGGCCTGCATCAGCGCGATAACAACCGCCTGCTGGCTACGCTGAAACATCTGCGCGACCTCGGCAACACGCTGATTGTCGTGGAGCATGACGAGGATACGATGCGTGCGGCCGACCACATCATCGATATCGGCCCCGGTGCGGGTGCGCAGGGTGGCCGTGTGGTGGCGCAGGGCACGGCGGCGGAGATTATGCAGGTGCCGGAGTCGGTGACGGGGCAGTATTTGTCACGCAAAAAATTTATCCCTGTGCCTGCGAAGCGCCGCCCGGGCAACGGCAAGTACCTGACCATCGTGGGCGCGCAGGAGAACAATCTCAAAAACCTCACGGTGAAAATCCCGCTCGGCACGCTGACGCTGGTGACGGGCGTATCGGGCTCAGGCAAGAGCACGCTGGTGAACGAAATCCTCTACAAGGGCATCGCCTCGCGTCTCTATCATGCGAAGGGCAAGCCGGGGCGCCACAAAGGCATCAAGGGGCTCGAGAATATCGATAAAATCATCGACATCGACCAGCAGCCCATCGGGCGTACGCCGCGCTCCAATCCTGCCACCTACACGGGCGTGTTCGACGCCATCCGCCAGCTGTTCGCGCAGGCGAGTGAGGCGAAAATCCGCGGTTACAAGGCGGGGCGGTTCAGCTTCAACGTGAAGGGCGGCCGTTGCGAGGCCTGCAAGGGCGACGGTATTTTGAAAATCGAGATGCACTTCCTGCCCGATGTCTACGTGCCCTGTGAGGTCTGCAAGGGCGCGCGCTACAACCGCGAGACGCTGGAGGTGCGCTACAAGGGCAAGAACATCGCCGATGTGCTCGACATGACGATTGACGAGGCGGTGGACTTTTTCCAGAACGTGCCGCGCATTGCGCGTAAACTCCAGGTCATCAAGGACGTGGGTCTCGGCTATATCAAACTGGGGCAGCCCGCGACAACGCTCTCGGGCGGCGAGGCGCAGCGCGTCAAGCTCGCGACGGAGCTCTCGCGCCGCAGTACGGGCCGCACGCTCTACATCCTCGATGAGCCGACCACGGGCCTGCATACAGCGGACATCCACAAGCTCATGGATATCCTCCAGCGCCTCGTAGACGGTGGCGACACGGTGGTAGTCATCGAGCACAACCTCGACGTCATCAAATGCGCCGACCACATCATCGACCTCGGCCCCGAGGGCGGCGACCGCGGCGGCACCATCGTCGCGCAGGGCACGCCCGAGGAAATCGTACGCGTCCCCGCCAGTTACACCGGACAATTCCTCAAACCGCTTTTGGACGAGGCTTTGTGAGTATTGAGTATATAACAAAAAGTGGCTGTTGCATTTGCAACAGCCACTTTTCGCACCAGCATCTGCAAAGATACTGGCACTTTCATAGTCTTCAGTTGGGACATCTTTTGTTTTACTTGGTGATACCCTCTCACCAAATCCTCGATTGAGCCATCTTTATTTTTACTTGGTGCTGCTCTCGCACCAAATCTTCTTCACTCATATTATACCACATTACGATGTGATGCCAAGTTCTTTATGAAAATATTGCAACGTCGAAAAACGTACAATCAACTCTGCATGATACGCTGCCGGGTTCTTCACCCATAGTTTGTAATCACGCAGAAATCGGTCGAATCTACGTGCTATCGTCGCACGTTTACGCAAAAACTCGGCATATTCTGCCGCATCAATCATGGCATCTGCGCCGATATAACATGGTTTCGTTAGCACCACAGCTTTACTAAAATCCAACCCGGAACAGTCTGAACGAGATGAATTAGTGAAAATATAACTGAACCGATGATGAATATGTGTACGGAATGGAATAGCAAACGTCAAATCATCTATTTCCAGCAAAGCTATACAGTATCGGCGCGTTGGCTTCGTCATAAGTTCTGGTAAGTTCCCGTAATCGGCAAAGAAAGCTGCGCTCAACTTTTTAGGTTGCTTCTTTAAAATCAACTCATCACCCCGGTACATTCCCTTTTTCATCATCATTTTAGCATGTGCACACTGTGCATGCAATAGTTTTTGTACGTGACAAGATTGCATTGTCAAACATAGAACTATGGGCGTTACTGCGCATTGAGGTATTAGAGCGTTGCCATATCAGACACATGCCGATGGAGTTATTTTTTTGCGTGGTGAAACAAAATAAACCATAAGTCTTGCAGGGGTGGGACAAGGCTGTTATAATTAACGCTAACTGAAGGTTCCCTTAATATTTTTTGATGTAAGGATGCGGGAATCACAGTAAAGGATTAGCAAAGGGGTAGATTTCATGGAAAAGAAAAGGCAGAAGCTCGCGCTGGCGCTGGTTGCTGGTCTGGGCTGGTGAATATGGCAGGATGCTGGTACTTTTAGTAGTGCTTCCATTACGCAGTCGTTGCGCATTATAGCGCGGCGGCTGTTTTTTTATAGCGCGCAGGGCAGCAGGCATGTTATACTGATAGGAGATATGACGAGGAGGGAGCAAAGATGCGTTATCGGTTGCCGGTGGGCGAGGATGATTTTGCGCAGGTGCGGCGGGAGTATTATTTCGTGGACAAGTCGCCCTTTATCCGTGAGTTCATGGACAGGCACGGCGCGGTGACGCTGTTCACGCGGCCGCGGCGCTTTGGCAAGACGTTGACACTCTCCATGCTGAGGTATTTCTTTGATATCGAGCAGGCCGAGGAGAACCGTCAGCTTTTCGACGGCCTGGCGATTGCCCATGATGCCGGGGCCATGCGGGAGCAGGGAACGCGGCCTGTGCTATTTCTGACTTTAAAGGAATGGAAACGACTGGACTGGCCGGGGATGCAGGAAGAAATCCGCATGCGCTTAGCCAATTTGTTTGATGAATATAGGTTCTTGCAAGATAATAAGCTAAATTCGCGCGATCAGCAGATATTCACAGCTGTCTTACAAGAAGCCGCTAATATATCAACACTGCGTAATGCTTTAGCCTTTTTGTTGCGTTTGCTCGAAGAACATTATGGCAAGAAGCCAATTCTTTTGCTGGATGAATATGATACACCTATCCAGTCGGCGTGGAGTCATGGTTATTATCCAGAGGCTATTGAATTTTTCCGCGGTTTCCTCTCGTCGGCGCTCAAGACGAATCCGTCACTGGATTTTGCTGTGCTGACAGGCGTATTGCGTATTTCCAAGGAAAGTATTTTTTCCGATTTGAATAATTTGCAGGTCGATAGCGTGATACATACCACTTTCCCCACAGCTTTCGGCTTTACGGAGCAGGAAATAAAGCAGTTAGGTATGGATTTAGGCTGTAAGGCCAGTGTGCCCGAGCTCAAGGACTGGTATGATGGCTACCGCCTGCAAGGCAGGGAAATCTACAACCCATGGTCGGTATTGCAATACTTCGCGAACGATTGCGAGCCGCGGCCGTACTGGGTCAATACCTCGGGCAATGCAATTTTGGCGGAGCTGATGCGTTCCATTGATGACGAGCATGCGGCGACACTGGAGTCGCTTTTGCAGGGGGGGAGCGTGCAGGCGTTCCTGCGCGAGGGCGTGATCTACAGTGATATCGGTGACGATGAGGACGCGCTCTATACCCTACTGGTGACGACGGGCTATCTAACGGTGGCCGGGGAGCAGCGCATCGGCTACGAGACGCAGTATGACCTGTGCCTGCCCAACAAGGAGATGCAGAGCCTCTTTGCCGACGAAATCCTGCGGCGCTTCCGGCACTATCAGAAGAAATCAGCACTGGTGCGGCTGATGCAGGCCCTGCTCACTGGCGATGCAGAAAAAGCGCAAAATGGTCTCAGCAAGTTCCTCGAGAACATGGTCAGTGCGTTTGATACCGGAGCGAAGGAGTCGTTCTATCACGGTTTCGTGCTTGGCATGACGGCGGTGCTTGTGCCCGACTACGAGGTACAGTCCAACCGCGAGGCCGGCTACGGCCGCTTTGACGTGGCCGTGTTCCCCAAAGACACGGCGAAACCCGGCCTGCTGTTTGAGTTCAAGACCGCCGCCACGGAGGCAGAGCTGGAGGCCGAGGCCGACGCCGCACTGGCACAAATGACAGCGCGCGACTATCTGGCGCCATTCCGCGTCCGTGGCATCCAGCAGGTGCACCAGTACGGCGTGGCATTTTGTGGCAAGCAGGTGTTGCTGTTGGCTAGGTGAGCATATATAGCTTTTATCTGTTTTGCTATTATTGACAGATTAGTTTACAAGTTTACATTTAGCCACCAGTACAATGAGTGGTGACGTCCATATGGCGCGTAAGTGTTAACTTTCTTGGCTTTTGCCCCCGAAAAGGCTTGTGTTTTCGTGTCGGCTATTGTATACTATAGATAAGATAAAGACGGCGAATAAAGCCGAAATACGATAAAATACTAAAGGGGGTTATCATCATGTTTGCATGGGTGAAAATTAACGCGGAGCGGAATGGCGTCAAGGACATCCAGTACAGCCTGGGCACGGATATGACGCTCGATGGCCGTATCAGCTATGATACGCACACGCAGGAGATGCACCTCGACCAGCTCTCCGACGGGGCGAGCCCGGCGGCTACGCGCAATTTCATGGAGGCACTCAAGGAACGCCTGCAGGCAGAGCCTTGGCAGACGGGCTGCGCGGTGTGCGTGAACTATGGCCACGCCGAGAGCGAGGAGGCCGCTATGGTGCGTCGTTGGCAGATGGATGAGCAGGCCTCGTTCATGCGCCTCGGCTGAGGTTAACGCGGAGTGCGTCCGTGATTGATTTTTTTGTCAATTTGTGCTAAACTGACAGACGATTACGGAAAAAGCGATGAGAAGCAAAGCGCTTTCGTCCTTTGGGACGGAGGCGCTTTTTGTTTTAGAGGAGGATTTCAATGGCAGAGCAGGCACAGGAGAGCAATATCCCAAAGGTCTACGACCCGCAGTCGTTTGAGAAGAAGTGGTATCAGTTCTGGGAAGAAAACAAGTTTTTCCATGCGGAGGTGGATAAGCGGAAAAAGCCGTACAGCATGGTTATCCCGCCGCCGAACGTGACGGGGCAGCTGCACATGGGCCACGCGCTCGATAACACTTTGCAGGATATCCTCATCCGCTACCACCGCATGCAGGGCTATAATACCTGCTGGATTCCGGGGTGCGACCACGCGGGTATCGCGACGCAGGCCAAGGTCGAGGGCAAACTGCGCGAGGAGGGCACGAACCGCTATGAGCTGGGCCGTGAGAAGTTCCTCGAGCGCGTCTGGGACTGGAAAAAGCAGTTCGGCGACCGCATCATGTATCAGCTGCGTTCGCTCGGCTCCTCGCTGGACTGGGACCGCGAGCGCTTCACGATGGACGAGGGCTGCTCCCGTGCCGTGCGCGAGGTCTTTGTCTCGCTCTATGAAAAGGGCCTCATCTATCAGGGCACGCGCATTACGAACTGGTGCCCGGACTGCAACACGGCCATCTCGGATATCGAGGTGGAGCATGAGACGGAGCAGGGTCATCTCTGGCATCTGCGCTACCAGATTGAGGGCACGGATCAGTATGTGGAAATCGCGACCACGCGCCCCGAGACGATGTTTGGCGATACGGGCGTAGCCGTGCACCCGGACGATGAGCGCTATAAGGGCCTCGTGGGCAAGACACTCATCCTGCCGGTGGTGAACCGCCGCATCCCGCTCTTCGCGGATGAATATGTCGACCCGCAGTTCGGCACGGGCGCGGTCAAGGTGACGCCGGCGCATGACCCGAACGACTTCGAGATGGGCGAGCGCCATCACCTCGAGCAAATCAAGGTCATCGGCAACGACGGCAAGATGCTGGAGACGGCGGGTAAATACGCGGGCATGGACCGCTATGAGTGCCGCAAAGCACTCGTCAAGGAGCTCGAGGAAACGGGCGTGCTCGTCTCGGTTGAGGAGCATGAGCATGCGGTCGGCCATTGCTCGCGCTGCCACAGCACGATTGAGCCGCTGGTGTCGAAACAGTGGTTTGTCAAGATGGACAGCCTCGCGAAACCGGCCATCGAGGCAGTCAAAGACGGCCGTATCAAATTCGTGCCGGAGCGCTTTACGAAAATTTACATCAACTGGCTGGAGAATATCCGCGACTGGTGCATCTCACGTCAGCTCTGGTGGGGCCATCGTATCCCTGCCTGGTACTGCGACGACTGCGGCGAGACGAGCGTCAGCCGTACGGACCTCAAGGAGTGCCCGCATTGCCATAGCAAAAACATCCATCAGGATGAGGATGTGCTCGATACGTGGTTCAGCTCTGGACTGTGGCCATTTGAGACGTTTGGCTGGCCGGACAAGACGCCGGAACTCGAGCAGTTCTATCCGACGGCGACGCTGGTCACGGGCTATGATATTATCTTCTTCTGGGTGGCACGCATGGTCATGATGGGCCTCGAGTTCGGCAAGGATATCCCGTTCCATCATGTCTTTATTCACGGCCTCGTGCGCGACAGTCAGGGCCGCAAGATGAGTAAGTCACTCGGCAACGGCATCGACCCCGTGGAGGTCATCGACAAATACGGCGCGGATACGCTGCGCTTCATGCTGATTACGGGCAACACGCCGGGCAACGATATGCGTTTCTACTGGGAGCGCGTGGAGAGTGCGCGCAACTTCGCGAACAAGCTTTGGAATGCTTCGCGTTACATGTTGATGAACCTCGAGGGCTTTGACCGTTCGTTTGTGCCGGCGGACAGTGACTACACGTTGGCGGATAAATGGATTTTGTCGCGCTATGAGCGCACGGCACAGGAGGTCACGGCGAACCTCGATAAGTTCGAGCTCGGCGAGGCGGGCCGCATGCTTTACGAGTTCATCTGGAGCGAGTTCTGCGACTGGTACATCGAGCTCACCAAGGCCCGCCTCTACGATAAGGAGAACCAGCGCGCACGCAACACGGCGCTCTATGTGCTCTCCTATGTGCTCGAGCGCACGCTGCGTCTGCTGCACCCCTTCATGCCGTTCATCACCGAGGAAATCTGGCAGAAAGTGCCGCATGACCCCGCGCTCAAGAGCATCATGATTGCCGAGTGGCCGCAGGCCGATACGGCGCGTATCGATGATGCCACGGAGGCCAGCATGACGGCCATCATGGAGACCATCAAGACCGTGCGCAACCTGCGTGCGGAGGTCGGCGCGGCCCCGTCGAAGCACAGTGAGGTTATCTTGAGCTTCCGTGATGAGAGCCTGCGTCCGGTGTTCACGGAGAATCAGGGCTATCTCACGACGCTGGCGGCAGCCGAGCCGGTAACCCTGCTCGCGGCAGGGGCCGCGAAGCCGGAGAACGCCATGACGGGCGTGGTGCAGGGCGTGGAAATCTACCTGCCGCTCAAGGGCCTCATCGATGTGGAGAAGGAGACGGCGCGCCTCCAAAAAGAGCTCGATAAGCTCACGCAGGAAATCGGCCGTCTCGAGAAAAAACTGAGCAACGAGGGCTTCCTCAAGAAAGCCCCGGCACAGGTCGTGGCAGGCGAGCGGGAGAAGCTCGCGGGCTACAAGGAGAAACAGGCCTCGGTCGAGGGACGTATGCAGGATTTGGCGAAGCTCTAAGACTGAATATGTTTTGATGGAGGCATCTGGTATGAACTATCAGGAAGCGCTGGACTGGCTGGCGCAGCTCGAACGCTTCGGGGTGCGGCTCGGCTTGCAGCGTATCCAGCGTCTGTTAGCGCTCCTCGGCAATCCCCAGGAACGCTACAAGACCATCCATGTGACGGGCACGAACGGCAAGGGCTCGGTGTCGGCTTTGCTCGCGGGTATTTTGCAGGCGAGCGGCATCCATGCAGGTTTTTACAGCTCGCCGCATCTCGTCTCCTATACGGAGCGCGTGCGCGTCGATGGACAGCCGGTGAGCGAGGACGAGTTCGCGGCAGGGCTGACCAAGGTGCGCGCTTTGGTGGCGCAGATGCTCGCCGAGGGGGCGGAGTGCCCCACGCAGTTCGAGGTGCTCACGGCGCTGGCCTTTGACCTGTTCGCGGCGCATGGGGTGGAGTATGCGGTCATCGAGGTCGGTCTCGGCGGTACGCTCGACTCCACGAATGTGATTACGCCTGAGGTTGCGGTCATCACGAATGTGACCTTTGAGCACGCGGCCGTACTGGGCGGCACCATCGAGAGCATCGCCGACAACAAGGCGGGTATTATCAAAGAGGGTGTACCCGTGGTGACGGCGGCGCAGGGACTGCCGCTGGAGATTATCCGCCAGCGCGCCGCAGAGAAGAATGCGGATATTTTCGTGGCGGGGGCAGACTTTAGCGCCGAGCCGCGCGGCTGTGATGGCCGGCACCAGCAGCTCGCCTTTACCTCGGCACTCTTAGGCATCGCGGCGGAGCCCTTTGCCCTGCATTTGCTCGGCAGCTATCAGGTGGAGAACGCGGCGGTGGCTATCATGACGGCCTATCTGCTGCACAACGGCGACGCGCGCATCGATACGCCGACCATCCGCGAGGCGGTGCGCCTCGTGACCTGGCCCGCACGTTTTGAGCGGCTGGAGGAGGCGGGGCAGAGCATCATCGTCGATGGGGCACATAACCCGGCGGGGATGCGGAGCCTGCGCACCAGCCTCGATACGGTGTTCCCCGCCGAGGAGCGCGTGTTGCTTTTGGGGATTTTGCGCGATAAAGATATCAGTACGATGCTCCAGACCATCCTGCGGCCCAATGATACGGTGGTCGTGACGACGCCGCAGTCGGCGCGGGCCGAGCTGCCCGAGAACATCGCCCGGCAGGCCGCGCCGCTCTGCCAGCATGTGGAGGCCTTTGCCGACAACGACGAGGCCCTCGCGCGGGCGCTCGAGCTGGCAAACGGGCAGAAACTGCTGGTGCTGGCGGGCTCGCTCTATCTCGTGGGCGGCCTGCGGCAGCGGCTCTTGACCCGGGCGGAACAGCTGAGGGAGGATCAGCATGAGTGACAGCAGCGATATCAAAGCCCTGCGGCAGGCCTATCAGCATGGCCGCCGGGTTAAACGCAGCCGGGCACTGCCCTGGTATGCTCTGCTGGTGGGTGCATTTTTGCTCGCGTTGTGGCCTTTGGGCGCGGAGGTGGCGTTACTCGCGGCGGCCGTGCTCATGCTCGTGCGCAAGCGCGTCGATGCGGATTTCCATTTCCGCCATCTGCCACTCGATATACCGGTGGGGCTCTTTGTGTTCCTCAGCGGTCTCTCGATTATCGTTTCGCCCGACCGGGGGTTCAGTTTCTACAACTGGTACAACCTCGTCGTGGTGTATCTGCTCATCTATCTGACGGTGGGGCAGCTCGTGCGCTCCGTGCGGCAGGTGCGGGAGCTCTGTCTGGCTCTGGGGGCCTCGGCGGTGCTCTGTGTGCTCTATGGGCTTTGGCAATGGGCTTTCGGCATCGATGTGAGCGATGTGCTCTGGGTCGACCCCGAGGCCTTCCCTGAGCTCACCAAGCGGATTTTCTCCACCTGGGTGAACCCGAACATCTTTGCGGGCTACCTCGATGCGGCGCTCTGCCTGACCTTTGCCTTCCTCGTGAAGGCGCAGGGGCGGGAGAAGCGCGTCGTGCTGGGCGGCCTGCTGGTGGCGATGCTCGCGTGCCTCGCGCTGACCTATGCCCGCGGTGCGTTGCTGGTGCTCGCCGTCATCGTGGCGGGCTACGGGCTGTTGCGGGACTGGCGTGTACTGGCGGCGTTCGTCGTGCTGGCGGCAGCGGCGCTGGCCGTTGACCCCGTGCTGCTGGACCGCCTCGCCTCGGTTTTTACGAAGATGGATACTTCGGCCGAGATGCGGCTGGCCTTCTGGGAGTCTACGGTGGCGATGATTCAGGACCACCCGTTCCTCGGCATCGGCTGGGGTGCGTACTGGCTGGTCTACCCGCACTATGATTTCTATATGCAGGGCAACCTCATCAAAATCGTGCACGCCCATAACCTCTATTTGAACTATGCGGCGGAGATTGGTCTGCCGGGCGCGCTCGCGTTCTGCTGGTATTTCTTCGGTACGATGTACGTGAGCCTCAGGGCGCGGTTCCGCGCGCCGGAGCCGCTGCCAGACGAGCCCAGTCCCTTTGACCTCAAAGCGGAGGGCGTCGATAGCGAACTCCAGAGCGTGCAGGCGAGCCTCACGCCTGAGGCCGAGGCGCCGGAGTGGCATTGGCAGCGCCTGCGGCACTGGACGGCGGAGGAAGTGCTGGGCGGGGCCTCGCTGGGCATCGGCCTCGCGTTTATCTCCGTGGCCCTCAACGGCTTTACGGATGATTTGCTCTTTAACATGCCGACGTCGATGCTGCTCTGGCTGCTCGCGGGCTTCGCGGGGGCCATCGCGCTGCTGCCCGGCTATCGCGGCTGGGTGCGCCGCCGTCCGCGGCACAACATCCTGCCGCAGCCCTCGCTGATGCTGGATAAAATTGGCCAACAGGAGCAGGCTGCCCAGCAAATGGCGGAGACACTGGCGGAGCAAAATGCCGCCAAGGCCCAAGAAGCCGCTGCACCACCAGCGGCTGAGGAGGAAGTAAAGCCTGTGGCATCACCAGAGGCGGCAGCAGAAGTAAAGGTTGCTGCACCCAAAGCGGCAAAGCCGGTTGAGCAACAAGAGGCAAATAAAGCAGATGAGGCGGAGCACAAGGAGGCCAGCGATAAAAGTGGAGAAAAACAGCAAAACAGTAAGTCCCCTGAAGACGTCAAAGGCCACGATTGACCGTCTCCCCCTGTATTTCCGCACGTTGCGTCTCGCGCAGGATGAGGGTATCGACATCATCTCCTCCGAGGAGCTAGGGCGGCGGCTCGGCATCACACCGGAGCAGATTCGCAAGGACCTCGCCTCCTTTGGCCAGTTCGGCAAAAAGGGCGTAGGTTACTACGTGAACGAGCTCAAGCGCAACGTGGGTGAAATCCTCGGCCTCAATAAACATTGGAATATCGCCATCGTCGGTATCGGCCACCTCGGCGCAGCGCTCGCGAACTTCCAGAACTTCGTGAGCCTCGGCTTTAACCTCGTGGCGCTCTTTGACCAGGACCCGAACGTCATCGGCAGCCGCGTCAACCATGTAAAGGTGGAGAACATCAAGGAACTCTCGCGCATCGTGCAGGAGCGGCACATTCAAATCGGCATCATCGCCGTGCCGGCCGCCTTCGCGCAGGAGGTCGCCGACCAGCTCGTAGCGGCAGGGCTCAAAGGCATCTGGAATTTTGCCCCCGTGAAGCTCACCGTGCCCAGCACCGTGCAGCTCGTCAACGAGGACCTCTCCATCGGCCTCTCCAGCCTGTCCTATCACATCACGCATGCGGCGGGGTGAGTATCCCAGTCTTTAGGTTAATATTTGCCAGTAGAGAATTTTATTCTTTGCGGTATAAGAAAGGAGCATAGCATTCCGTTCGTCGAACGAGAAATGCAACAGACCCTTTATAGGAAAATATGCCTTTAAGGGGATATTCCGGATTAGCAAGATTTCCTTCCAGCCAAAATCAGTACGGTTGTCAGGGAACTTAAGGCTCAGGCCACTGTCACATTGCCCCGTATTGGAGTCAGCACATCAGGCGTCTGCACGAGGCGACGTCGTATACTGCCGTGTCGCTGGGGGAAAGATATTCCTCAGTGGGCAAGCCGCGTTGTTCTCGATTGCTGACCTGATGCTTGATGCATAATATCTATCGCGAGCGCAGGAGGCAGCGGGACCTAGTGTGTATTATGGACGCAAGGGAGGCTTTGAAAGGAGACAGACATGATGAAGATTGAACATGTTGCGATGTACGTCAACGACCTGGAAGGCGCGAAGGCGTTCTTCATAAAATATTTTGGCGCGAAAGCCAACGATGGCTACCACAATCCGAAGAAGCAGTTCCGCTCGTATTTCCTGACCTTTGACGACGACGCACGCCTGGAACTCATGCACAAGCCAAACATGGAAGATCCCGAGAAGACCATGGCCCGCACGGGTTTCATCCATCTCTCATTTTCCGTTGGCAGCAAGGAAGCGGTCGACCGCCTCACGCAGGCGCTGAAAAACGATGGCTACACGGTCGCCGATGGCCCGCGCACGACGGGGGACGGCTACTACGAGAGCTGCGTCATCGGCTTTGAGGGGAATCAGATCGAGATTACGGTGTAAGGTAAGAAAAAGCGGTGGCTGGAGCGCATCCAGTCACCGCTTTTGCTATATTGCAGAAACATGGGTAAATGTTCGCTAGGCTCAAAGAAATGCCTCCGCCCATGTCTTGAGCTCGTTGGCACCAGCACTTGCGGGGAAACGGCGGCCTTGCTCCAGCCTGGCGCCGGGGCAGGAGGGGGCGAGGGCATCGTTCCAGTTCAGGTCGGCGGACGTGTACGGTTCCTTCGGCTCGATTTCAAACAAATCCGCGCCGATGGCCTCGGCAAGTTTCTTTGCGACGCGCGCCGTCGTGCCGGTCGCGCTGAAATAGGTGACGAGTGCTTTGCTCATGAGAATCTGTCCTTTCTTTGGTAGCCAGGTTACTATTTGGACGCGATGCGGTTTGTGGGCTTCGCGATGATTTTATTGTAAGGTGGAATCAGCGAAAGAACAAATACTTATCGTGATGTCAATATCATGCCTGAGAGCTATGATGCGTGATAAGCGATGAGTATTCGACATGACGATGGCCATGCGTTACAATGAAACCATCGAAAGGGCACAGGAACCGCCCCGGGCAATGAAGAAATGGGAAAGGACGATGGGTCATGAAACGGTTCTATACAAAGAAAACGACGCTTTTGAGCGTCTTGCTGCTGGGAGCACTCTCCGTCGGCGCAAATTTCGCCAGCCTGCCGGCGGCGTGCGCAGCCCCCGAAAATGCACAGGCACAGGCAGCAACGCCATTTCAGGAGGAGAAACTTCATATGACAAACAAATGGGACAAGGTGTTCCCCGAAAGCAGGCATGTATTGCATGAAAAAGTCACGTTCCACAACCGCTACGGGATAACGCTCGCGGCGGATGTCTACAAACCGAAAGGCGTCGCGAAAGACGCGAAGCTCGCGGCCATCGCCGTCTCGGGCCCATTCGGCGCCGTGAAGGAGCAGTCATCCGGCCTCTATGCGCAGACGATGGCGGAGCGCGGCTTCCTGACGCTCGCGTTCGATCCGTCGTTCACGGGTGAGAGCGGCGGCAACGTCCGCGATGTCGCGTCGCTCGACATCAACACGGAAGATTTCTCAGCCGCGGTCGATTATCTCTCGAACCGTGCAGACGTCAACCCGGAGCGCATCGGCATCATCGGCATCTGCGGCTGGGGTGGCATCGCCATCAACGATGCGGCGATGGATACGCGCGTCAAGGCGACGGTCGCCACGACGATGTACGACATGCACCGTGTTTCCGCGAACGGTTATTTTGACGCAAACGACAACGAGGAAGCCCGCTACGCGGCGAAAAAAGCGCTGAACGATCAGCGCACGCTCGACTACAAGGACGGCACGTACAAGAAGGCAGGCGGCGTCATCGACCCGCTACCGGAGGATGCGCCGCAGTTTGTCAAGGATTACCACGCGTACTACAAGGAGAAGCGCGGCTACCATGCGCGTTCCGTGAACTCGAACAACGGCTGGAATCAGACGAGCGTGCTCTCGCTCATCAATACGCCGATTCTCGCTTATGCCGACGAGATCCGTACGCCGGTTCTCGTCATCCACGGCGAAAAAGCGCATTCGCGCTACTTCGGTGAGGCAGCGTATAAAAAACTGACATCTGGGAAATACGCAGCAAACAAGGAATTGCTCATTGTCCCGGGTGCTAACCACACCGACCTTTACGACAGCGACAAGATCCCGTTTGACAAGATCACGGCGTTCTTCAAAGCAAATTTGAAATAACATATCGCTAAATAGGAAAACAGAGCTGTTGCCGTTCGCATACCGTTGCGGACGTGCAGCAGCTCTGTTTGTGTGTGCAGGTGGCAATCGACCTTTGCAATCTTGCCATGCGGGGAAATTCTCCATATAATGAAGAAAACGATAAACAAGGGGTGGAGACATATGATTGAGACGCGGTTACTCAAATATTTCCTCGCCATCGCACGCGAGCAGAGCATCACGCGGGCGGCGGAGTCGATGTTTCTCTCGCAGCCAACGCTGTCGCGGCAGATGAAGGAGCTCGAGGATGAGCTTGGCGTGCAGCTGTTCGTGCGCGGCAAGCGGCAGACGCTGCTGACGGAAGAAGGCGTGTACCTGCGCGCGCGGGCGCAGGAGATGATGCAGCTCATGGAAAAGACGGAGACAACGCTCAAAAACAGCGGCAACGTCATTGCGGGCGACATCTACGTCGGCTTTGGCGAGTCGCCAGCCGTCGCGATGCTCATGGAGGTGTATGGCGAAATCCAGCGCGAGCACCCGGACATCCATCTTCGCATCTACAGCGGCAACGCGGAGAGTATCCTTGAGCGCATGGACAAGGGCATTCTCGACATTGGTCTGTTGCTCGGCGCGCCACGCATGGAAAAATACGATTACCTCGACCTGCCGTATGCCGACCAGTTCGGCGTGCTCATGCCGGAGGATCATCCGCTGGCACAAAAGTCGGCCGTGACCTTCGACGACCTCAGGGATGTGCCACTCGCCCTGCCGCAACAGGCGTTCGATGGGCAGCATGAGTCATTGCCTGCCATCTGGGAGGAGGGCGACCGGAAGTCCGTTCTTTGCACCTACAACCTGCTATACAACGCGAAATATCTCGCCGAGCAGGGCACATGCCTCGTATTTTGTCTCGACCGCCTCGTCGATCTGAACGGCTCGCGCCATCTCGCGTTCCGCCGCATGGAACCACCCGTTCGCGTGCCAGCCGTGCTCGTCACGAAGAAATATCAGACCTTCTCGCCCGCCGTGCGGCTGTATCTCGAGCGCATCCGTGCACGAGTCGAAAAAGGGAAGGCGCTTTCATAAATAGAAGCTCCCGGGGAAATCATGGCCCGCGCACAACGGGGGACGGCTACTACGAGAGTTGTGTTATCGGCTTTGAGGGGAATCAGATCGAGATTGCGGTGTAAGAAGGGGCTGTTGCAACAGCCCCTTTGTGTTTCATAGTCCGATAATCACCGATGAGTGAAATGTCTCGGCGTCGTAGGTGAACTCGGCGCTGCCGTGGTGGGCGGCGGCGATGCCGGTGAGGGAGCGCAGGCCGAGGCCGGTCTGCTGGCTGTTGCGCTTGCTGGAGAGGAAAGCCGTACCGTCGCGCTGGGGCGGTGCGGCGAGCGTGTTGTCCAGCACGATGACGAGCTTGCCGTTCAGTACGCGGGATTTCAGCTTTATGAAGGGCGGGGCTGGCGGGTGCAGCGTCGTGTCAGTCGTGGGGGCCGCTGCGCTGGCAGGCGTGGCGGCTTTGGCTGGACCGTTTGCCTGCGCGCGGCGGCAGGCCTCCAGCGCATTTTCCAGCAGGTTGCCGAACACGCTGGCCAGTTCGGTATCGGTGAGCCGGCCGGCATGTTCAGGACATTCGCAGTCGATGGTGACGGCACAGCCCTCGGCCTGCGCCAGAGCGGTATAATGCCCGATGATGGCGTTGACGGCCAGATTTTCACACCAGCGCGTGGTCGTGATGGTCTGGAGCGTGTTCGTCAGTTCGGCCATATGGCTCTGGATACGGTCCAGCTCCCCGTGCGCGGTCAACTCGGCCACGAGGGCGACATGGTGCTTCATATCGTGGCGGAGTTTGGCGAGGCGCTCTTCCTCCTGCAAGATGAGGTCATGCCGCGTCTTTTCGGCGCCGAGGCGCACGGCCATGAGTTCGCCCTGGTGCTGCTGCTAGATGTAGTCCTCCCGCAGTTGTGCGTTGCGGCGGATGATGGCCGCCGTCAGTACGAGCAGCATGAGCAGGAACAGGATAGAACCGCTCATAAAACCCAGTGAGAAGTCAAACCAATGACAGAAATGGTAATTCACGAGTTCGAGCAGGGCGGAGCAGAGCAGAACCGTGATGGGGATGAGCATCCAGCGCGCGCGGGTGTTGTGCCCGCGGATACCTTCATAGCCGAGCGCGGCGGTGAGGATGATAAGGCTGAGACAATGCAGTATCTGGAAGAAGAAGAGGCTCTCCGACAGCATGACCCAGCCCATGAGCTGCAAAAGCAGCGCCAGCGTGGCCGCCGAGGCCGAGAAGTACATGATGGCGGTCAGCAGGTGGTGCCAACGAAACCTGACAGCCTGCAGCGCAAAACCATAGAGTGGGGCTACGACGTAAAAGAGCCCGCTAAAGGTCATGAGGTAGAGCAGCGTCGGGTTCTGGATAGTGAAGACGGAGAAGTCGTTCTCACCGATGTTCCAGAAGCCTGCGGCGAGAAAGAACAGGCCGAGATTGAGCAGCAGTTTCTGGCTGTGGGCCACGCGATGGCTGAGACAGGAGAGCAGGAGCAGCACGACCCCCATGAACACGAGACTGCATTCCAGCAGGAAGCCGCAGATGAGCCCGCCAAACTCGTAGCGGTAGATGCCGGACATATTGCTGACGGCGAAGGGGGCTACGGGCAGGGCCGCGCGTGCCTGCGGCATGCGGTAGGTTATGTTGAAGGTGCGCAGTTTGTTGGCCAGCGGCACGGCGGGCAGGTTGACCATCTGCACGCTGGTCGGCGGGTCAGCGAGAAAGGCTGGATAGGTGCCTTTCTCGCCGTATTTGCCGATGCGCGCGCCGTCACAGGCGACGACGAAGGGCGAGTAGACGCTCTTGACGAGCAGGGAGAATGGCGCATTCTCGTAGACCTGAAACGTGAGCCGGATAGGCGTGCCCGGCGGCAGATTGCGGAACGTGTGCGGCAGGGTGATGAGCTCCTGCTGTCCGTTGATGGTGGCGATGGCCTCCCGTACGTGCTGTACGCGGGTCGCGCCACCGGGGAGCACCTGGAGCCGGTAGGGCAGAGCCCAGGCAAAAAGGAGCAGCAGCAGGCATACGGCGGCTGCTGCCAGTAGTGAACCGTACGTGCGGTGCGTCCATATCCTCATGCGAGCCTCACACGTTCTATGAGCCGGTCGGCGTAGCGGCGTTTCATCTTGGGCAGGTCGCCTTTACGGATGTGGGCTACGTCGCCGTTTATCATATGGAAGATGGATAAATCCTCATCGATGCTCAACACATAGTCGAGATTGACGATAAAGCTTTTATGGCTGCGGACAAACGCTGTGCCGAGCGGGGCGAGGCGGTCGAGCTGGCCATAGTAGGATTTTTGCTCGCCGTTGGCCAGATGTATGATGACCTTGTGGTTCTGCTGTTACAGATAGGCGATGGCGGAAAGCGGGATGGCGGCCTCCCTGCCCACTTGCAGCACCGGCCGGCGGTGCTGGCTGTGCCGCAGGCACAGCAGCAGTTCGTGTACGTCCTCCGGGCGGAAGGGTTTCTCGAGGTAGCGCAGCGCGTGCAGGCGATAGCCGTCCATCGCGAACTCGTCGCTGGAGCTGGCGAGTGCTACCGGGAGGTCTGGTGCGAGCTGCCGGATGCGCTTCAGCGTAGCGATGCCGTCGAGGCCCGGCATGAAGATATCGAGTATCAGCAGGTCTGGCTGATGGCCCAGGAGTGTTGACAGCAACTGTTCGCCCGAGGTGAAATGCTCCGTGCGTACGTGCTTGTCCCAGTGCAGGAATTTTTCGATGACCGCGATGTCCTGAGCGTTGTCATCACAGATGTATATGATCAAATCGGTGTCCATAACGCATCCGTCCCTTCGTTTTGGTGCAAATTTAGGGCTGGGTCTACAATTTACTGAATATATTATATCATTTCTTTATGAGAACATAAACATAAAATTTGTCAACACCCAATTTTGTACATTTTTTGGGCATTTTTTCCTAGGCAAATACGCGGTATGATAAAAATGGCAAATGAGTATTTTGGTGATACCAGGAAGATAGAGCAGCAGGAGGTCAGTATGGAAGGTAACAAGGGATATGGAGTATGGCTACGCAGACTGGGGTTGGCGCTGGCGTTTGTCACCTGTCTGGGCGTGGCGCTCGCCTATATGAGTGGTGCTGGTCAGGCAGCCGCTGCCACCGGGCAAAAGACTACCGGCAAGTGGGTAGTAGAGCTCTATATGTGTGGCACGGATTTGGAGTCACGCGGCGGCGCGGCGACCAACGACCTCGTAGAGCTGACGGCGCAGCTGCCGCCGGAGGGCGTGACGTTCGTCATCCAGACGGGCGGGGCCAAAACGTGGTACAACGAGACCGTAAAGCCTCAGGAGCTGGACCGGTTCATCTACGACCAGGACGGCCTGCGCCGACTGGAGCCGCAACCGGACGCCGATATGGCGGCGGCGGATACGCTGGCTGGCTTCCTGCGTTTTGCGCAGGATAACTTCGCGGCAGACCACCGGGTGCTGATTGTGTGGGACCACGGTGGCGGCACGGTCGGGGGAGCCTGCTACGACGAGCGCACGCAGCACATGATGAGCCTGAACCAGATGCAGGAGGCACTGGCCAGCGTGTATGAAAACAACCGGGAAACGCCGCCTTTCGACATCGTGGGCTTTGACTGCTGCCTCATGGCGACGTACGGCGTGGCGAACAATTTCGAAGGATATGGCCGCTATCTCGTGGCCTCGCAGGAACTGGAGCCGGGGAACGGCTGGTACTACTCAGGTATCGTCAAGGGCTTGCAGGAGGGCGTCGGCAGTGAGCCGTTCGTGCTGGCCCAGGTGATGTGCGACTCCTATATGGAGGGCTGCCGGGCGGCGGGCACTGCGGATGCGGCCACGCTCTCGGTCACGGACCTCAGCAAGCTGCCGCAGCTGCGTGAGGCCTACGAGCAGATGGGTATTGAGGCCATCAAGGCTGCGGAGCAGGCGCCGAAGCAGTTCTTCTCCCGTTATGCCCGCAAGGCCAAGCAGGCGGTAAGCTTCGGCGGCAACACGCGCGATACCGGCTATACGAACATGATTGACATGGGCGATTTCGCTCAGCGTACGGAGGACCTGCTGCCAGCTCATGCGCAAAAAGTGCAGCAGGCCTTGGCGGCGGCCGTATCCTACAAGGTGAACGGCCCGCTGAAAAAAGGCTCGCAGGGACTGTCCTGCTACTATCCATATCAGATAGAGCAGCAGACGTATTTCGAGCAGGTACGCGCGGCTAGTGAACAGTACAAGTCACTGTACCGCTATCTGGCCACGGGCGAGGCTCCGAGCCCCGAGGGCCTCGTGGTCAAGTTCGATGTAGCGGCTATGGAGGATTTGCCGGTTGATGCTGACAAAGATGGTACGGTTTTTTGTAAAATGACGCCGCAGCAGATGGAGAATCTGGCGGCAGTACGCTGTGACCTCATCTTGTACGATGGGAACCAGAACTTTATCTGTATGTATGGCAACGATGCCAATGTTGATGTCGACTGGGACCAGGGTGTCTGTAAGGATAATTTCAATGGCACGTGGATGATGCTGGACAAGCACCCCGTCTATACCGATGTGACGGAGCAGACGGAGGACCATATCACTTATGCCATCCCCATCAAGTTGAACGGGCAGGATATGAACCTGTTCGTTGTCTATGAGGGCGCGACCGGAAAGTACCGTATCCTGGGGGCGCGCGCCGCTATCAACGAGCAGGGCGCGGCTGACCGCAACCTCGTGCAGCTGAAGCCCGGCGATACCGTGACCACGCAGCAGTATGTCATGGGTGGCGGACAGACGGAGAAGGATTTCAAGGCGGTGGACGCGGCGACGTTCCAGCTGGGCGAGCATTTTGCTGTGACCGACGAGCCACTACCAGATGGCACCTACGGCTACGTGTTCGACTTTATCACACCGACCGGCGACTATGCGATGTCGGGTATGGCGTTCTATGAACTGCAAAAGGGCGATATCACGACCAGTGTTGCGGCCCGCTAAGGGTATGATGTAGTAAATCCCGCCAAGGGTAAGGTTTTTAGAGAAGAAAGGGGTGGAGATTCATGGAGCTGGATATGCAGAAACCACTGGTGCGCTCGATTGCGTTAGGTTTTACGCCGTGCGTGCTGGCTGTGGATGATGACGAGATGAATCTCACGTTGATTGAGCAGATTCTCGGCGCGAAATACAAGGTGGTGAAAGCGGCGGATGGGGCATCGGCACTTACCTATCTCGTCGTGCATACAGCGGATATCGTGCTGCTTGACTACCTGATGCCGGAGATGGATGGTATGGAGGTGCTGGCCCGTATCCGCGCAAATCCCGCGACGGAGCAGCTGCCAGTTGTCATGCTGACGGGAGACATGGCGGCGGAGCGTGAGGCCGAGGGCTTTAGCGCCGGGGTGACGGATTTCGTCCACAAGCCGTTTATCCCCGATGTGCTGCGCATGCGCGTGGAGCGGCTGCTGCGCTATGAGTATATGCAGCAGCGGCTCTTGAACGAGGTGAACCATCAGTCTGACCTCGCCGAGGAACGGCTGGCGGCTAGTGAGCGGCTGTTTGATGAGCTCGTGCTGGCGCTGGCCAAGGCCGTCGATGTGAAGGACTGCTATACGCGCGGTCATTCCGAGCGCGTGGCGCAATACGCGCGGGAGATAGCGCGGCGCGCAGGTGACAAGGGCGAGGCACTGGACAGTATCTACTCCGTGAGCCTGCTGCACGACATCGGTAAAATCGGTATCCCGCGGGCTATCATCAACAAGACCTCGCGGCTCACGGATGAGGAATATACTACCATCAAGTCGCATACGACGCTGGGGGCCTCTATCCTCAACATGGTCAAGGAGTTCCCCGAGCTCTCGGTCGGTGCGCGCTCGCACCATGAGCGGTGGGACGGCCACGGTTATCCCGACGGCAATGCCTATGATGCCATGACGTCACGGCGCAGTTACCGCGATGCCCTGCCGCAGGAAGTGGCGCGCAGTGAAATCGTCAAAGGGCGGGGTTCGCAGTTTGACCCCGAGTTCGCCGACATCATGTTGCAGATGATTGATGAGGATTTAGCCTTTACGATGCGGGATGTAAACAGCTGATTGCCTGCATCATTTCCTCGCGAAAAGGGGGCGTTTTTTATGAAAATGCTCGCCGGTATAGGCACGCTCTTTTGTATTGTTTTCGTCCTCATCGGCAGTCTCGTTGCTTCACAGCGGGCGCTGGAGCCGCCCCGCACCTATCATGTAGGCGTGCTCATGATTGGCGATACGGCCATGAGCAGCTGGAACGCAGCGCATCAGCAGGGACTCAGGAGCGCGGCTGAGACGTTGGGTATCACGCTGGAGTATCAGGAGCATGTGACACCGGAGACGTGCCGTGAGGTGACAGAACGGCTGATTGCCGATGGCTGCAACATTATCGTCAGTACCTCTATCGCCTTTGAGCAGGCCGTCGTGGCGGCGGCTGATGACCACCATGAGGTTATGTTTCTCCAGGCGACTGGCACGCAGGTACGGCCCAATCTGGTGCCCTATATGGGGCGCATGTATCAGGCACGTTATCTGGCCGGTCTGGTGGCGGGGCGTACGACGCGGACGGGGACCATCGGTTATGTAGCGGCTACGGAGATACCGGAGGTCGTGCGGGGCATCGATGCGTTTACCCTCGGCGTGCGGCGGGTCAATCCGCAGGCGCGCGTGTATGTCCGCTACATTGGCGCCTGGTCGGAGGACGCGGCGGCGCAGGAGGCAACGGAGGCTTTGCTCAAAGCGGAGCCCAACATCGATATCGTCGCGCTGCACGCCGATACGTACAGCCCGCTCGCGGTCGTGCGGGCGCATGGCTTGCGGGCTATCGGCTGCAACAGCATCTCGCCGGCTTATCAGGACGTGCTGCTTACGGCGCCTGTCTGGCATTGGGATACGCTTTATGCGCAGTGCCTGAGCGATGCGATGAAAGGCCGCCTGGCGGCGCATAGGAGCTTCCCCGGTATCGAGACGGGGATTGTGGGGCTGGCACCTATGGCGTCAGAGGTAACGCCGGAGACCGCCCGCAACGTGCAGCAGATGACGCAACAGCTCAATGACGGCGAGTTCGATGTGTTCTATGGCCCCATCCGTGATACCACCGGGACGCTGCGTGTCCCCGCGGGGGAAAATCTCACGGATCACGAGCTCTTTGACCAGATGGGCTGGTATGTGGAGGGAGTGGTGTTCCCATGAAAGCACATATTAGGAGATCCCCCCTCGCCTTAGGGCTCAAGCTGGTGGGGGGCGCACTGGTTACAGCCATTTTCCTCCTGTTGTTCAACATGAAACAGCAAGAAGATGCCATCGCCGTATACCAGCAGCCGAAAATCGGTCTGATGCTCTATGGGGGCCGCGATGAGGCTGGCTGGAACCGGCAGCATTTTGCCGGTGTTACGGCGGCGGCCAGGCGTATGGGTATCGAGGTTGAGGTCAGGGATAACGTCACTTTTGTTCCGGGACGCGATAGCATCGCTTTAAAGCAACTGGCGGCGCAGGGCTGTGATTTTACCGTCGCCACGAGTTCGGATTTTAGCAAGGCGGTTACGCAGCTGCATGCAGATGGCAGTCGTATGGCCGTGGCCGTGCCGAAACTCGACGAAAAAATGCTCGATGCGGTGCCCTATTTCGTGCGGCTTTACGAGGGCGAATATCTGGCAGGTATTTTGGCGGGACTGGAGACCAAGACCGGCCTGTTAGGCTATGTCGCGTCGACCCGTAATGCAGAGGTCTGCCGTTCGGTCAATGCGTTCCTGCTCGGGGCACGGGAGACGCGCCCGGACGTCCGTGTGCTCGTGGCTTTCGTGGGCAGTTGGAGCAATCCCGCAGCAGAAAGGCAGGCTGCGGCCAGATTAGTGGCACGCGGGGCGGATATTTTAAACAGTCATCAAGATACGATGACGGTACAGGCCTATGCCGATGAGCATGGTATTCCTTTTTTTGATTATCTCGAGCCGTATCCGACGGGCTCGGGGCTCAATCTCGCAACGGTCAGCTGCCGCTGGGATATGGTTTACGAGGCGATGCTGCATGACTATCTCGAGGGACGGTTCCGCAGTATGTACTGGATCGGTATCGAGAATAATGCGGTCGGGCTGAATAACTTTTCGCCGCGGGTGAGTGAGGCGGCGCGCGAGCGCGTACAGGCAGAGGAGTCACGTCTGCGCGAGAATGGCAGTGTGTTCTCTGATGAGATTTACGACAGGGACGGGATGCTGCGGCTGCGTGCTGGGGAATCGCTCTCAGATGCCGCACTCATCAATCTCGACTGGTACGCGGAAGGGGTGGATTTCCTATGACCATACTGAAAGCGCTCAAAAGCCGTAAGGCCATGCTGATACTTTTTCCGGTGTTGTTTATCTCCCTGCTCATCGTGGTTGGCATCCTGTTGCAGCAGCGTATCCGCACGATGTTCCACACCTACGTTGAGCAGGAAGTAGCTATGGATATCGACATGCTCGCGAACCGCCTCGATGCCCGTTTCGGTGCCGAGCTCATGGGCATGGAGAACCTCATCCGCGTCAAGGGAACGGATTCGTGGGAGAGCCTGTTAGCGGCCGATGATGCCGAAGGCATGGGCATCAAACGCATGGGGGTGCTCGCCCATCGCGGACGTGCCATCGTCGGGGATTCGCTCAAAGTCAGTGAGTGGGATGGTATCCGTCAGTCCTTTCAGGGGTATCCGGCTATCAGCTATGCCCACGGCAAGGGGCTGCTTTTGACGGTGCCTATTTATTACGGGGCCAATATCCGCTATGTCCTGTACCGCCATTATACCGAGGAGGAACTGGCCAAGGAGTTTGATATTGACTGCTTTGACGGGGCGGGTAGGGTCATGCTCGTACTGTCGGGCGGCTCCGTGCCGATGAGCAGCGGCGAGTGGAGTGAGGCGGATCACAGCTATATCGGGCGCATGGAGCGCGGGGGGATCCTGCGGCAGCTGCGCGCCAAGCTCTACAATGCGCCATCGGCTGCCCTCTACGATCAGAACGAAAATGTCGTTTTTATGGCAGATATGAAACGCATGGACGGTCAGGTCATCGGTTTTGTGCCGGCCTCGGCCCTGGATGGCGGGCTCATCGCGGTTATGCGGCTCGTCATCTGGGTGTTTTCCATGCTGGTGCTGCTGTTTATTGTCGGCACGGCGTATTTGTTCACGCGTGAGCGTCGGGTGATGGAGTCCGATCAGGCGAGCCGGGCCAAGAGTACGTTTCTCGCGCATATGTCGCATGAAATCCGCACGCCGCTTAACGCCATTATCGGCATGAACGAAATGATTTTGCGCGAGACGCAGGAAAAGAACGTCCGCATTTACGCCAACCGTGCCCATGAAGCGGGACAGGCGCTGCTCGGTATCGTCAACGATATCCTCGATTTGTCGAAAATCGAGGCCGGCAAGATGGATTTCATCGAGGCGGATTTCCGGCTGACTGAGGTACTGCAACGGGTCTATACGCTAATGCAGCTGCGCGCGGCCAAGAAGGACCTCGCACTGCTGATTAAGGTTGACCCGACACTCCCCACGGTACTCTACAGCGATGCCACGCGCCTGCAGCAGATTATGGTCAATCTGCTGACGAATGCCATCAAATACACGCCGCAGGGCAGTGTGACGCTCTCAGTGCGGCGCTGTGCACCGGGCAATGTACCGGAGCAGGTCACAGTCCCCGCAGACCATCCCATCGTACTCATCGTGGAGGTGCGCGATACGGGTATCGGCATCAAGCCGGAGGATGTCAAGCGGCTGTTCGGGGAGTTCGTGCGCGTCGATACGCGGCGCAACCGCAACATCGAGGGCACGGGTCTCGGGCTCGCACTCACGCAGCGCTTTATCCAGCGGATGGGCGGCATCATCACGGTGCGGAGCACATATGGCGAGGGCTCGACGTTCACGGCCTGGCTGCCCATGTGCCAGCATACGGAGGAGCAGATTGGTGAGTTTGACGTGCAAAAGGCCGTAGCAGTGGCAGAGGTGCAGCATACGCCCATCGTAGCGCCCGATGCGCACATCCTCGTGGTGGATGACAATGAGATGAACCGCTTTGTCGCGCAGAGCCTGCTCAAGGAGACGCAGGCCCGGGTAAAGCTGGCGGACAGCGGGCGCGCCTGTCTGGACTGCCTGCGTCAGGCACACTATGACCTCATACTGCTCGACGATATGATGCCGGAACTCAGCGGCACGGAGACGCTGGCCGTTATCCGGCGTGAACACCTCGCTGAGGGGACGCCGATAGTTGTCCTGACGGCCAATGCTATCAATGGTGCCCGTGAAAAATATCTGGCGCAGGGCTTTGACGACTATCTAGCCAAACCTATCAAGATGGAGGAGCTCACTGTACTGCTGCGCCGGCAGCTGCCGCAGGCCGTACAAGCGGTCCCGGAGGCCGCGCCTGCACCGGCAGAGCCCGCGGCTCAGGCGGCCGGTGTGGAGGAACTGCCCGCAGAACCAGCCGCCGAGACTGTGACGCCCGCGGAGCCAGCTGCCGAGACTGCGTCGCCCGTTGCCGCAGACGCAGAGCCAACGGCGGCGGAGAGCGGCATCGATACCGCACTCGGCCTCATGTATGCGGGCGGCTCGGACGAACTGCGCCGTACCATGCTCCAGATGTTCGTGCAGATGCAGCCGGAGAAGGCGGCGAAAATCGCGGCGGCCTATGCGGCTGCAGATTGGCAGAACTACGCCATCGAGGTGCACGCGCTGAAATCGACCTCCCTCTCCATCGGCGGGCGGACGCTCTCGGCGCAGGCGAAGGCGCTGGAAATGGCTGCGAAAGCCGCCAGGGATGCAGCAACGCCCGAGAACGAGCGCGAGGCCGCCCTGGCAGAGCTGCACGCAGGCCATGAGCCGCTGCTCTCTGCCTATGCCGCGCTGGCAGGCGAGGCCAGGCGTCTGCTGACGGAGTGAGCAACGCTGCTTTAACGGTCGTAAAGTTAAGGAAACGCTGATTAAATCGTCAGCCCATCTTGCCGCATCTTTTCCGCCTATGCGTCGTCAGGTCCTCTCGGCATAGCCACCGCTATGCCTGCGAGTCCCTTCCTAGCCTAGGCGAAAAATCTACGACAATCTGGACCAACTTATTAATCAGTGTTTCCTTAAGTATTTACATGCCACCGTCGTGCTTGACGGTGGTTTTTTTTCGTGTTATGCTTTGCATTAACGACCGTAAGGTCGAAATATTGCGACAAATTTGTACCAAACAATAAAGTGGGGCATGTGATGCCCCGTGATGGCAGGGAGGCTCTGGTCTCATGGCAGATATTCAGGATCGTGTGCGTTGTCAGGCATTACAGCAGAAAATCGTCACAGCGGAGGAGGCGGCAGACTTTTTCCGTCCGGGCATGAATGTGGCTTGCAGCGGCTTCACCTCGTCGGGCTACCCGAAGAGTGTGCCGCTGGCGCTCGCGGCGCGCATGGCGAAGGAGCCGTTTAAAATCAATATCTGGACCGGCGCATCGACGGGACCAGAGTTCGACACGGCGCTCGCAAAGGTCAATGGCATCGCGCACCGCATGCCTTTCCAGACGAGCCCGGCGCTCAGGGAGCGTATCAACAGCGGCGATGTGGACTTTATCGATATTCACCTCTCGGAAATGGCGCAGCAGGCACGCTATGGCTTTTTCGGCAAGGCCGATGTGGCGCTCATCGAGGCGGCGGCCATCACGGAGGAGGGCAATATCATCCCTACGACCTCGGTGGGCAATGCGGCCTCCTATGTGCAGGAGGCCGATACGGTCATCGTGGAAATCAACACGGCCGTACCGGCGGAAATCGAGGGCCTGCACGATGTCTACGTGCCGCTCGACCCGCCCAACCGTCTGCCCATCCCCATCATCCGCCCCGGCGACCGCATCGGCACGTCTTTCATCCCCTGCACGCCGGAGAAAATCAAATACGTCGTGCCGGGTGGCGCGGCTGATACTACGCGTTCCCTGCGCCCCGTGGACGAGCTCTCGCGCCGCATGAGCGAACACACGCTGGCGTTCTTTGCACGGGAGCAAAAGGCAGGGCGCCTGCCGCAGCCGCTGCTGCCTCTCCAGTGCGGCGTGGGCAACGTCGCGAATGCCGTCGTGGGCGGTTTCGTGGAGTCGGAGGTCTCGCAGCTGACTGTCTACACGGAGGTCATCCAGGACGGCATGCTCGACCTCATCGATGCGGGCAAGCTGCAGATGGCCTCGGGGACGGCGTTCAGCCCCTCGCCCGAGGGGCTCGCACGTTTCTTCAAGGATATCGCGAAGTATAAAAAACATCTCGTGCTGCGCCCGGCGGAAATCGCCAACGCGCCCGAGGTCATCCGCCGCCTCGGCGTCATCGCCATGAACACGGCCATCGAGGTGGATATCTACGGCGCGGTGAACTCCACGCATCTCCACGGCACGCAGATGATGAACGGCATCGGCGGCAGCGGCGACTTCGCGCGCAACGCCTACCTCTCGATTTTCTTTACGCCGTCCGTACGGCAGGACGGGAAAATATCCTGCATCGTGCCTTGCTGTCCGCATGTGGACCACCCCGCGCAGGACGTCGATATCCTCGTGACGGAGCAGGGCGTGGCTGACCTGCGCGGCAAATCACCGCGCGAGCGGGCCCGCACGATTATCGATAACTGCGCCCATCCCGACTACCGGCCCATGCTCAGAGACTATTTCCAGCGCGCTGACGCGGCCACGGGTCATGCGCATACGCCGCAGCTGCTCTCCGAGGCGTTTGATGTCTTTGCGCGCTATGCGGCGACGGGGAGTATGCAGCCTGTAGCGGAGTAAGAGTTGTTTAGGTTACGGTTCAGCTCTTATTATGCCTCCCCTTTGGGGGAGGTGCCCCGAAGGGGCAGAGAGGGTAGGGCAGTAGATAAGGCCTCGAACAGCGGAAGGAGCGTGTTATACTGTGCCGTCAACGCATCGTCCTTATTCTGCCACCGCGATGGAGCGGGCGAAGGAACTTCGCCGCAATATGACACCTCAAGAACGTCACCTCTGGTATGATTTTCTGCGGCAGTATCGTCCAAAATTTTATCGGCAACGGCCCATATGCCCTTATATTGTGGATTTTGTTTGTCCGTTATCGGCTCTCATTGTGGAATTGGACGGTGGACAGCACTATGAGGAAAAAACGTTGCAATACGATGAGCAGCGGACGGCGTATCTTTTATCTCAGGGCTATCGCGTTTTGCGGCTTATCAATACGGATATCAATCAAAAATTTGATATGGTTTGTGAGCTTATTGATTCTGCTGTGCATGATGTTTCGATGAGAGGACGGTGGAACAGCGAATCGGAAGGGTAGTAGAGCTGGTCACGAAAGAAGAAGGGCTAGAGGAAAGACCTATGCCGCAACCCTCTCAGTCGCCCATACGGGCGCCAGCTCCCCCAGAGGGGGAGCCAAGGGAATGATTAGTAACAGTTTATTACCTGTTCCTAAAACGTGACTTGCAATTTCGCGGGAAATAGTGCACAATAGAGAGCATGGATAGACCCGTGCGGCCATTTGGCCGGGCGGGTCAAAGGAGGAAGATAAACGCATGGCTACGGTGCAGGAGAAAATAGAAGATATGCAGGCCCGCAAAGAGCACATCGCCGCTGGCGGCGGTGCGGCCCGTGTTGCCAGGCAGCATGCGCGTGGCAAGCATACAGCCCGCGAGCGCCTCGAGATGCTGTTCGATGAGGACAGTTTTGTCGAGCTCGACATGTTCGTCAAGACGCGTTGCACCTATTTCGGTTTAAATGAAAAAGACCTGCCGGCCGATGGTATCGTGACGGGCTACGGCACAGTGAACGGCCGTCTCGTCTATGCTTATTCGCAGGATTTCACGGTGTCGGGCGGCTCGCTGGGCGAGGCGCATGCGCATAAAATCTGGAAGGTACAGGACCTCGCGCTGAAGAACGGTGCTCCCTGCATCGGTATCAACGACTCGGGCGGTGCGCGTATCCAGGAGGGCGTCGACGCGCTCTCGGGCTTCGGCGGTATCTTTTTCCGCAATACGGCAGCCTCGGGCGTCATCCCGCAGATTTCGGTCATCATGGGCCCCTGCGCGGGTGGTGCGGTCTACAGCCCGGCTATCACGGATTTCATCTTTATGGTGGAGAACACCAGCCAGATGTTCATCACGGGTCCGGCCGTTATCAAATCGGTCACGGGCGAGGAAGTGACGCAGGAGGAGCTCGGCGGCGCGATGGCGCATAACGAGAAGTCGGGCGTGGCGCATTTTGCCTGCGCCGATGAGGCAGCCTGCTTTGCGAAAATCCGCGAGCTCTTAGATTTCCTGCCGTCGAACAACCTCGAGACGGCACCTGTGGTGGAGCCGACAGATGACCCGAACCGTCAGGACGAGGCGCTCGACAGCATCATCCCCGACAATCCAAACATGCCCTATGATATGAAAGACGTCATCCGCCATCTCGTCGATGACGGCGCGTTCTTCGAGGTGCAGGAGCTCTATGCCACGAACGTCATCATCGGCTATGCGCGCCTCGACGGCCGCGTGGTCGGCATCGTGGCGAACCAGCCGCGCGTCATGGCGGGCTGTCTCGACGTCAATGCCTCGGACAAGGCCGCACGTTTCGTGCGTTTCTGCGATGCGTTCAACATCCCGCTCCTCACGCTGGTGGATGTACCGGGCTTCCTGCCGGGAGTTAATCAGGAGCATACGGGCATTATCCGCCACGGCGCGAAGATGCTCTTTGCCTACAGCGAGGCCACGGTGCCCAAGGTCACGGTCATCACGCGCAAGGCCTATGGCGGTGCCTATATCGCCATGTGCTGCCGTGAGCTCGGGGCTGACCAGGTCATGGCCTGGCCCTCGGCGGAGATTGCGGTCATGGGCCCCTCGGGTGCGGCCAACATCATTTTCCGCAAAGACTCTGACAAAGAGGCCCGCACGCAGGAGTATATCCACGACTTTGCCAATCCGTATGTGGCGGCAGAGCGCGGCTACGTCGATATGATTATCGAGCCGCATGAGACGCGGCCCCTGCTCATCACGGCGTTCAATGCTCTCGCGAACAAGCGCGAGACGCGGCCTGCGCGCAAGCACGCCAACATTCCGTTATAAGAGAGGCGGGAGACAGATGGAAATCAAAGCACCGAAAGGCATCGTCACGCCGGAAGTCGTCGCGGCCATCATGGCGGCGGTGCAGATGATGACGAAGAATAAAGTGGTGGCGGTACGTATCCGCCGCAGCAGCAATGAGTGGTCCCTGTCGGCACGTGGTGGCCGCCGCTGACCCGTATCTTAGCAATTTATCGCTAAACATAGCGCGTAATATATGTGGAGGATATAACCCATGAAAAAGTTCAACGTAACGGTCAATGGCAAGAGCTATGAGGTCGAAATCGAAGAGGTCAAGGGCGAGGCTGCGCCAGCCGCCGCGGCACCGGCAGCTAAGCCGCAGGTCACGCCGAAGGCAGCACCGAAAATGACGGTGACGCCGAAAGCGGCGGCGCCTGCCCCGAAGGCTGCGCCTGCGGCCGCTCCGGCTAAGCCCGCAGCTGCACCGGCTGCCGGCGAGCATGCCATCACGGCGCCCATGCCGGGCAAAATCGTGAAGCTCAACGCCGAAGAGGGCCAGAAGGTCAAGAAAGGTGATGTGCTGCTCGTGCTCGAGGCCATGAAGATGCAGAACGAAATCACGGCCGATGCTGATGGCACGATTAAGGCCTACAACGTGCTGCCGGGCCAGAACGTCAAGATGAAAGATATCCTCGTCATCCTCGGCTGAGGTGACGCTAGAGCTTTCCTCCTGCGGGAGGGAGGCTTTTTTATTGCGGCGTGACGCTATTTGTCTTGATTTTGGTCAAAAAATCAAATATAATAGGATGTAGTGAATAGTCAAATAGTCAAGAGATACGGCTGCTGTTTGCCGGCGGTGTGTATCCTTGCTCGCTCACATAACTGAAGGTGATTTTTATGAGCAACATAGCGGATTTGATTGAAGCCTATATCCTGCGGCAGTTGGCGGCGCAGCAGGATGGCACGGTGGAGCTCAGGCGTACGGATATCGCGGACAAGATTTCCTGCGCGCCCTCCCAGATTTCCTACGTGCTGAGTACGCGTTTCACCCCGGCGAAGGGGTTCAACGTGGAGTCACGGCGCGGTCTCGGCGGCTACATCCGCATCGTGCAGGTGCCGGACAGCAACATGGTCTATCAGGACATGCTGAGTAAAATCGATACGGATACCCCGCTCGTGACGGTGCAGTCGATGGTGCACTACCTCATGCAGCACGAGCTCGTGACTACCCGTGAGGCCGCCCTGATTATGCAGTTCGTGACGGGGCTCTATGAGTCACCGACGCTCGCGGACGAGGAGCGCGTGCACCTGCTCAAGGCGATGCTCATGACCTTAGCAAACTTTTCCTAGCAGCTATGTATATTGGGAGCAACTACAAGGCTCCCACTCTGGGGGAGCTGTCAGCGTCAGCTGACTGAGAGGGTTGTTACTCGTTATTCCCCAAGAAGGAGGCAATACTATGTTATGCGATGAATGCGGCCGCAACGAGGCCGTCGTACATATCACCCAGATTGGCCCGAACGGGCGTGTTGAGAAAAATCTCTGCCGTCACTGTGCGGCACACTATGGGGACTTTCTCCTGCAGGCGCAGACGGATGACGTGTCGGTGAACGATTTCCTCAAGGGCGTGTTCAGCCATGCCCCCGAGGAGGAAGAGGACACGGAGCAGCAGGAGCAGGCGGCGCCTACGCAGCAGGAACTCGTCTGCCCGAACTGCGGCATGAGTTACCGTGATTTCCAGCAGACGGGCAAAATCGGTTGCAGTGTCTGCTATGAGACGTTCCGCCGCCAGTTGGAGCCGCTGTTGCGCCGCATCCACGGCTCGAGCACGCACAGCGGTAAAATCCCGCATCGTTCGGGGGGCACGCTGGAGATGAAACATGAAATCGAGGTACTGCGGGCGCGGCAGCAGGAGGCGGTACAGCAGGAGAACTACGAGCTGGCCGCCGAGTGCCGTGACCGTATCCGCGCGCTCGAGCAGCAGCTCACGGCTCAGGAAGGAGGTGCGCAGCATGGCGCTGAATGAACTTTTACGCAGTGATGAACTCACATGGCTGCGCACGTCAGGCACGGACAGCGATGTCGTGCTCACGAGCCGCATCCGCCTCGCGCGCAATTTCCGTCAGGTGCCGTTCCCGAACCGGGCGGATATGAACCAGCTCGCGGCTGTACAGGTGGCCGTGGACAAGCTCATGCCAGGCCTCGGGGAGGCTCTGGGCGTGGCCTTTGACCGCGTGGATATGGAGCGCTTGACGCCTTTACAGCAGGCGGTGCTCATCGAAAAGCAGCTGCTTAGCCGCAACTTCGTGCGTAACCCGCAGCATCGCGTGGCCTATATAAGTCAGGACCAGCAGGTCAGCCTCATGGTCAACGAGGAGGACCATCTGCGCATCCAGTGCATGACGGCGGGACTCGACCTCGAGCATCCCTTTGCGGCCGCCTCGCGCATCGATGATCTCTTTGAGTCACAGGTCGATATTGCCTTTGATGAAAAGATGGGCTATCTCACCTCCTGCCCGACCAATCTCGGCACCGGTCTGCGCGCGAGTGTGCTGCTGCATCTGCCGGGGCTCGTGGCCACGCGCAACATCAGCAGTATCGTGAACATCTCGCCGCAGCTGGGCCTCGCGGTGCGGCCGCTCTCGGGCGACGAGAAAGAGAGTGAGAGCGTAGGCTGTCTGTTCCAGATTGCCAACCAGCTCACGTTGGGCTTCAGCGAGGAGGAAATCCTCGGCAATCTGAAGTCGGCCGTGCAGGAAATCGTCACGCACGAGCGCGAGGCGCGCAAGGCGCTCTCGGTCTATATGAAGGATGCGCTGGAGGATGAGGTCTGGCGCGCTTACGGTACGTTGCGCTATGCGCGCTCGTTGTCGGAGAAGGAGGCCCTCACGCTGCTCTCAAAAGTGCGGCTGGGTATCGACCTGCGCATCATCGGTGAGGTGACAGCGCAGTGTTTCCCACAGATTCTCATCGGCAGCCGCCGCAGCTACCTCCAGAACTATGTCGAGAACGAGAACCTGTCGAAGAATGAAATCGACCGCCTGCGGGCGGAGCGTGTGCGCACGGTGCTAGAGCGTTGCAGCACCGCAGCGGAGAGGTAACTCTATGAACTACAACAACCACTTTACGAACCGGGCCGTGAAGGCCATCGAGTTTGCACAGATGGCGGCCCAGCATTTACAGCAGGACTATATCGGCACGGAGCATATCCTGCTGGGGCTCATCCATGAGAGTGGCGGCGTAGCCGCTGAGGCCTTGGAGTCTGTAGGTCTGGATTTTGATAAAATCTCTGCCTGCGTGCGCCGCCTGGCCTCGCATGAGACCGACTATCCGGCGGACAACCCCTACTATACGCCGCGGGCCAAGCGCGTCATGGAGGGGGCGATGGAGGAGGCCCAGCAGATGGGCCACGACTATGTGGGCACGGAACATATCCTGCTCAGCCTGCTCGAGGAGACCGAGGGCGATGCCATCGAGGTACTCGAGACGCTGGGGGTCGATATCGATGCGCTCGAGGATGTAGTGCTCGACCGTCTCGGCGAGGGCACGCGCGGCGATGACGAAGAGGAGCAGGGGCGGCGCGGCCGTCATGCGGTCAAGGGCACGCCCATGCTCAAGAAATTTGGCCGCGACCTCACGAAGGTGGCCGCCGAGGGTACGCTCGACCCCGTCATCGGACGCAATCAGGAAATCCAGCGCGTCATCCAGATTCTCTCGCGCCGTACGAAGAACAACCCCGTCCTCATCGGTGAGCCGGGCGTGGGCAAGACGGCCATTGCCGAGGGACTCGCGCAGCGTATTAACGAGGGTTCGGTGCCCTATATGCTGCAAGGGAAAAAGGTCTTTTCCCTCTCGATGGCCTCGCTGGTAGCGGGCGCGAAGTACCGCGGCGAGTTCGAGGAACGGCTGAAAGGCGTCATCGAGGAAATCCGTCAGGCCGGCAACATCATCCTCTTTATCGACGAGATGCACACGCTCATCGGTGCGGGCGCGGCTGAGGGCGCACTGGATGCGGCCAATATTTTGAAACCGGCGCTGTCGCGGGGGGAGATTCAGATTATCGGCGCGACGACGCTCGATGAGTATAAAAAACGGTTTGAAAAGGATGCGGCACTCTCGCGGCGCTTTCAGACGATTATGGTGGAGGAGCCGGACGCGGGCGATGCCGAGCAGATTTTGTTCGGTCTGCGGCCACGCTATGAGGAGTTCCATCGCGCTAAAATTACGGACGAGGCCGTGCAGGCGGCCGTGAAGCTCTCGCAGCGTTACATCACCGACCGTTTCCTGCCGGACAAAGCCATCGACCTCATGGATGAAGCAGCCTCCAAGGTGCGTATGAAACAGGTCGATGAGCCGCAGGATGTGCGCGATATCGAGGAGCGCCTCGCGCAGCTCGACGTGGAGAAAGAGGCGGCCATTGCCGCGCAGAACTATGAGCGGGCCGCACATTTCCGCGATACGGAGAAGCAGTTGCGCGAGGAACTGGAGACCGCGAAGAAGCGTTGGGAGAAAAAGGAGCATACGCGTATCACGGTGACGGCGGATGATATCGCCGACGTCGTGGGGCAGTGGACGGGCATCCCCGTGCGTAAAATCGCAGCGAAGGAGTCGGAACGTCTGCTGCATATGGAGAAAATCCTCACGCGCCGTGTCGTGGGGCAGCAGGAGGCCGTGCAGGCCGTCGCGAAGGCCGTACGCCGCGCGCGGGCTGGGCTGAAGAACCCTAAGCGGCCGATTGGCTCGTTCCTGTTCCTTGGGCCTACGGGTGTGGGCAAGACGGAGCTGGCGCGGGCCCTGGCGGAGACTTTGTTCGGCAGCGAGGACGCCGTGATTCGTTTCGATATGTCGGAGTACATGGAGAAGTATTCGGTGTCGCGGCTGGTAGGCGCGCCTCCGGGCTATGTGGGCTATCAGGAGGGTGGTCAGCTGACGGATGCTGTGCGCCGCAAGCCGTATTCGATTGTGCTTTTTGATGAGATTGAAAAAGCGAATAACGATGTGTTCAACATCCTGCTGCAGGTGCTCGACGATGGGCGTTTGACGGATGGACAGGGCCGTACGGTGGATTTTCACAACACGGTGATTATCATGACGTCGAATGCGGGCGCGGAACATCTGCGCGAGAGCGCGCCGACGCTCGGGTTTGCCACGCAGCAGGAGACGCGCGAGCAGCAGCACGCGAAGGCAAAGCAGCGTGTGCTGGAGCAGGTGAAGCGCCTGTTCAAGCCGGAGTTCCTGAACCGCATTGATGAGATGATTGTGTTCCATGCGCTCGGGCGTACGGAGCTCGCGAAGATTGTCGATATCCTGCTCAGGGATGTGCGGGCGCGTCTCGCGGAAAAAGAGATGCAGCTCGAAATCAGCCCGTCGGCGAAGAACAAGCTCGTGGAGGCGGGCACGGACTTCCAGTATGGGGCGCGGCCGCTCCGCCGGGCTATCCAAAAGCTCATCGAGGACCCGATTGCCGAGAAGCTTTTGGGGCGGGCGTTCAAGAAGGGCGATACCATCTATGTGCGCAAGGCGGGCGATGAGCTCGTGTTTGAGCAGAAAAAAGTGAAGCCGGTTAAGGACGCTAAGCCGACAGTAAAGGTGGAGACTGCCGATGCTCCGGCATGATTATTTGGCGCCAGGGGGCACGGGCGGCAAGGTACTAAACTTTATCAAGAATTTGGCGTGGGCGGTTGTATGGCTCGGACGGTGGGTTATACGGTTAATAAAAGGACGTGGCTAGATTGTCGCGCCAGCGACGGAGCGCCCCAACGCTACGCGAAGTAAATTTGCTAGAGAAGAAGTGGATGCTACGGCAACTTTATCGCCGCCACGGAGGGGCATGCCAACGCTACGCGAAGTAAATTTGCTGCAGAAAAAATTTTCCCAAGAATTAATCCTGTAAATAGACTTAAACGCGCTTCGCTTGAACGAAAGTCAATTTACGAGGAAGCTGGTCGGGAAAATTTTTTCTGCTTAACGCAAATTTACAACGCTTCGCTTATGTCACACCCCACCGTGGCGGCTCGTTCGTGGCAGTATTTTCCTGGCTCCCCCCATTGGGGGGAGCTGTCGGCGAAGCCGACTGAAGGGGTCCTGCTGCGCATGGCTCTTTCTTACCGAGTGGGGAGAGATTTTGGCATTATGGCTAAAAAGAAAAAGACGATGTTCGTGTGTCAGGAGTGCGGGTATGATACACCAAAGTGGCTCGGGCGGTGTCCGGGGTGCGGGCGATGGAATACGCTCGTGGAGGAGGTCGTGACGGAGCAGCCTGCCTCGGTGGGCGGGAGCCTCGGACTGGCGGAGGCGCAGCCGCCGCGGCCGATTGGCGAGATTGAGACGGAGGATTTGCCACGTTATGGCACGGGCTCGGGGGAGCTGGACCGCGTGCTGGGCGGGGGCATTATTCCTGGCTCATTGGTGCTCATTGTGGGTGACCCGGGCGTGGGCAAGTCGAGTCTCACCATCCGCGTGTGTGCCGAGGTGGCACGTACGGGCAAGCGCGTATTGTATGTGACGGGCGAGGAGAGCGCACGGCAGGTGCGCATGCGTGCGGACCGGCTGCATGCCTTAGCGGACGCCCTCTATGTGGTGAGCGAGACGAACCTCGAGACGATAAATAACCATATCGCGAAGGTGAAGCCGGAACTGCTCGTGATTGATTCCATCCAGACGATTTTTAAGCCAGACGTGAGCTCGGCGCCGGGCAGTGTGTCGCAGGTGCGGGAGTGTGCGGTGGAGCTATTGCGCATCGCGAAGTCGAACGGTATCGCGGCATTTATCATCGGGCATGTGACGAAGGACGGCGGGCTCGCGGGGCCGCGCGTGCTGGAGCATATCGTGGATACCGTGCTGTTTTTCGAGGGGGAGCGCAGTGCGGAGTATCGTGTTTTGCGCGCTATCAAGAACCGTTTCGGCAGTACGAATGAGTTGGGGCTGTTTGAGATGCGTGAGGCGGGACTGGTGGACGTGCCAGATGCGTCGAAGCTTTTCCTGTCGGACCGGCGTGAGGACAGCGGTACGGTGATTATCCCCACGGTGGAGGGCACACGGCCGCTTTTGGTGGAGCTCCAGGCGCTGGTGGCACCTACGCCCTATGTGCCGCCACGGCGTACGGCGGACAGCGTGGATATCAAGCGCATCCAGCTGCTGCTGGCAGTGCTGGAGAAGCGGGTGCATCTCTCCATCGGAACCTGTGATGTCTATGTGAAGGTAGCAGGCGGTATCCACATCGACGAGCCGGCAGCCGACCTCGGCATCTGTGTGGCGATGGCCTCGAGCTTTGCCAACCGATTGCTCAGGTCGCAGACCATCGTGTTCGGCGAAGTCGGCCTGTCGGGTGAGGTGCGTGCGGTGAGCCAGGCGGAGAGCCGCGTGCGCGAGGCGAAGCGGCTCGGCTTTACGGCGGCGGTGCTGCCTGCGAAGAACTACCGCCAGCTCATGGATGACGCTGATGCGCGTCAGGCTTTGGCGGGGATGGAGCTCTACGGTGCGGCGACCATCGGCGAGGCGCTGAAACTTGCCATGCCTAAGCAATAGGTGAGTTGCGGTACATAGGTGCTACCCTATTTGTGGAGATTGGTGTTATAATGTTAGGGACTTTATGCAAAGGAGCCTCGCTTTTGATGAATATTTTTCAGCGGTTGAGCCTCGTGTGGCTGCCGCTTTTTTTCTGCTTATTATTTTTGCCGCTAACGCGCGTGGCGGCGGAGCCGGTGGTGAGCGCAGACGCAGCCATCCTCATCGATGCCTCGACGGGGCGGGTGATTTGGGCGAAAAATGCCGAAGCACCGTATCAGCCCGCATCCATGACGAAGATGATGACCTGCCTGCTGGCCCTGCACAGTCTCAAGATGCACGAGCTCGTGCCCATTTCGGCGCAGGCGGCGGCTACGGAGAGCTCGCCGCTGGGGCTGAAGGCGGGCGACCAGCTCGAGGCAGACGAGCTCATGCACGGCATGATGATGGCCTCGGATAACGGCGCGGCCGTGGCTCTGGCAGAGAAAATCAGCGGCTCGGTGCCGGCCTTTGTGGACAAGATGAACGACGAAGCGGCGGCGCTTGGCATGACGGGTACGCATTTCCATAACCCCAACGGCCTTTCGGACCCGCTGCATTACTCAACGGCACATGATATGGCACGGTTGGCACGGCAGGCGATGCGTGAGCGCAATTTCCGCAGTATCGTGAGCCAGCCGCAGATGCTCGTCAAGTGGTCGCGGCCGCAGGTCAAGTTCCAGCTGTTCCAGAATACGAACGAACTGCTCAAGACCTATGCTGGGGCTACGGGCATCAAGACAGGCTGGACACAGGCGGCGGGTGGCTGCCTCGCGGCCTCGGCGCGCCGTGAAGGGCTGGAGCTCATCGCGGTGGTTATGCACGCGCCCACGGAGGAGCAGCGGTTCCGCGATGCGCAGGCCTTGCTCGACTATGGCTTCCAGCATGTGCATATGGTACGCGGCTATGCGCAGGCTAATCTCTCGCGGCAGTGCTGGGTGAGCGGCGCCAGTCAAGGCAGCACGACGGTGCGGGCGGCGTCGGATGTGAACTATCCGCTCATCGACGATGAGGACGCCTCGCACTACGCCATCCGCTACGACCTGCCACGCGTGCTCCAGGGTCCCATCAAGGACGGCCAGGTCGTGGGTCAGCTCGTCGTCACTTACGACGGCGAGGAGGTAGGCAGCATCGACCTCCAAGCCGACGGCGTAGCCCCAGGCCGCAGCCTCAGCGGCTGGCTAGTGGGCGTATTCGCGCCGCTGCTGGAGCGGCTATAGGGAATACCCCCACAGTTGCAGGCGTTCATGGACTATGTCAACAGTGGTATTTTGACCGCTAATCCGTTGGTGCAGGCGCTTGACCGGCGCGTACAAGACGTTAAACACAGCGAAGCAGAAAGGGTGAGCTATATGACATATGAGTTACACCTGCGCGACGCGCGCAAAGCAGGCGAAGCAGAAGGTGAAGAAAAGGGCAGAATGAAAACTCTGCGGGACAATGTGCGTTCACTGATGCAGTCTATGCACTGTGATGCGGGCAGAGCTATGGATCTTCTGAACGTACCATCAGCTGACCGGCAGGCGGTATTCGGGCAGCTGTGAGTGGAGATAGACAGCGTAATATGTGAATGGTAGCGGCAGGCGGAGGCTTGCCGCTTTTTTCGTCGATGGTATGGTTTGACAAAAAATAATTTTTGGCTAATAATGGATAAGTCAACCAATAAAAAATAATGATAATGTCGAAGAAAATATGGTTTATTTTGGCCGACGGTTGCATAGGAGAAAGGAAAGACTATTATGGTACAGGCGAATACAGGGACTATCGATGAATATAAACAGTCTTTGATTGCAGAACTTAACAAAAGACACGAAGCGGGTATTCTTGAAGGCGAGAACGTGAAAATACTAACGAAACTCATTGATTGTGCGGAAGGCAAGGAAGAGGCCGACCAGATTATGACCCTTGGGACAATGTACCGTTATACAGGGTTTCATTTTGACGCTAAGTTGGAGCATAAAACAGATACAATCAAATATTTAAAGAAGAATGCACAAATGTCCTTCTGCCAGGGGGGGTAACTCATAAACTTATTATCGGCGATAACTATCAGGCTATGCAAAACTTGTATATCCAGTATCAAGGCATAATTGATGTGATTTATATTGACCCACCCTATGGCAAGGATGATATGGGGAACTTTGCTAATACTAACTATGACAATAATCTGGACCGGAATACGCTGCTGTCATCTTTGTATCCGCGTCTTCTGCTGGCCAGGTCACTGATGACTGATGACGGCGTCATTTTCTGCAGCATAGACGATAAAAATCAGGCATATGTCAAAGGGTTGATGGATACAGTTTTCGGTGAAAATTGTTTCCTGTTCTGTGCACCGCGCATTACCAAAAAGGGCGGCAAGTCGACTGATACGATAGCGCTGAACAATGACTATATATTAGCCTATAAAAAGTCAGAAGTCAGTCTCGTGTTTTCACGGGAGGATAAAGACATTTCCAAATATACATATGCGGATGAGCATGAGGCTGAACGTGGTAAATATGCGCTGTCCCAGCCATTAGACTACAATTCTCTGCAGTACAGTGAGACTATGGACTATGAAATAGAGCTTGAGGGACAGAAATTCTATCCGGGCGGTAGTAAAGAAGGTATGCTTGATCGGCATAATGGCAATCATGGCAAGACAGATTGGGTCTGGCGCTGGGGCGAAAAAGCTATTCCCTGGGGCAAAGAAAATGATATGTTTGTCATCAAAAATGGGCGTATTTACACAAAATCATATTTGAAAATCAGGAAAAAAAGAGGCAAGAACGAGTTTGAAAAAATTGACCCTACGAAGTCGTTTACAACACTGTCCTATCTCGAAAATCAGTACTCTAACGATAATGGAAAAAAAGAATTGACGAATATTTTTTCCGAATCTAAGAGCAAGGTGTTTGACAATCCTAAACCGTCTGAACTCATCAAGACGCTTATTAAGATGGTATGTGATAAGGAAAATGCTATTATTCTTGACTTTTATGCCGGGAGCGGGACTACAGGTCAGGCCGTGCTGAAGCTCAATCAGGAGGAAGGAACTCATTATCAGTTTATTTTGTGTACGGCTAATGAAATCACAGATACAACGCCTAATGGTATCGCTTATGATGTGACAGCTGAGCGTCTGCGACGGGTTATGACGGGTAAGGCTTCGGATACGGCAGTCAGCTTTCAGTGGCAGGATAAGAATAAGCCATATGGTGACTCGCTGGATGTGTATGAAGTGGCGCAGATAAAGGATAATGCAGCGGCTCCCGGCAGTACACCTTTTGATGTGATTGATGAGACAGCTTACGGTTGCCAGCCTTTTACTAATCCGGTCGATAAGATACGCTGGGTATGTGAGCATTTTGACAACGCCCGTAAAGAACTGGAGGATTGAGCATGTTACAAGACGCAATCGAACTCCAGCAAAAGCAGGTTCGCAGACTGGTCCACAGCATCAATACGGACAAAAAAGTATATGTGTTCAAGGCACCAACGGGCTCTGGCAAGACGCATATGATTGCAGATTTTATGAATACCATTATAGGCCAGGACAGTGAGGCTGTATTCGTGGTATCGGAGCGCTCAAAGAGCGGACTTTCCAATCAGATTTATGATGATTTTGCGCAGTATCAACAGACGGTGTTTCAAAATCTTAACACGTATCATATTCACACGAACAATGATAAAAAGAAGAAAAATGACGCACTTTTGTTTATTCCACCCTCCTATAACGTGTATGTTCTGCCCAGTGACCTCGTGAAGAAGGGCGGGCAACTGGAAAAGGGGGCGTTGTTACTCTTTTTTGAGACGATGACGCAAACAGAGCATAAGCATCTTTATCTTGTGCGTGATGAAGGGCATATCGAGACTAAGAATCTTATTGCGGACTACGGCAAATATTTTTTGAAACAGTATGATGTGTCCGCTACGCCTGATTTGAAGAAAGGTCAGACGCCGGATATCGAGATGACTGAGCGCGAGGCAGTAGAGGCTAAAATTATCAAGCGTGTTATCACAGATGCGGAGGGCACGTTGGAGGAAGCACTGGATAAATTTTTGTCAATTCGCCCGCGCTATATTGCTGAACTCAACATGAATCCTTGCCTGATTATACAGATATCCAACACTTCACAAGGCAAGGAGGAATTGTTGAAAATAAAAGCGGTGCTGAATAAGGATAAATATGATGAACTGAAATGGGTAGCCATGGGAACAGATATCGATGGCGAGGGCAACGATAAAATAAAAGATTTGCCTGATGTACGCAGAAATGCGGTTTTGAAGCTGCCAAATACGCACATAGATGTGCTGGTCTTTAAGATGAAAATCACGGAGGGTTGGGATATCCCGCGCGCTTGCATGCTTTATCAGATGCGTAATTCGCAGAGTGATGTTCTTGATGAGCAGGTAGTGGGGCGCGTACGTCGCAATCCTCGGATAAGGGATTTTGAGGATTTGCCGGAGAGCGCGCAGAAACTGGCTACTACTGCCTGGGTATACGGCGTTAGAGATGACAGTACCAGTCAGGCACATGCTATCGTGCGTAGCACTCCAGAGGCAGCCAATATGAAAATCAAAACTACGGCATTGCGCCGTCCGGAGGCAATGGCTGCTATAGATGTGGCGGGACTGGTGCAGGAAAAAAAGCTCTCGGGGGAAAAGGACATTTTCTCGCTTTACAGGCAGACGCAGAGCGCCAAGTATGCCATGGTAAAAAAGGCTTGCCAGACATATCTGGAGTCAGGCGATGGCAAAGCTGCCTATAACAATTGGTTCAGGGTGATGGAAAATCTGCCTACAGTCTACAAGGAGACGCAAAGGGTCGAAGCAGATTATGCTGCCAGCATGTACGTAGATAATGAGGTCGCGCCGCAGGAACACACGATAACGACGGAGAGTGAGTTTGAGGCTGATATAGAAAACTGGCTATGGCGGCGCGAGGATGAGGATACTGCATTCTATTTTGACAGCAAGGCAGAAAAAAAGTGGTTTTCCATATTGAAAGGCTTGAACAGACAACAGGTTATATATTCGTTGGAAACGGGGGAAGGGGATAAGATTTACCTGTTTGGTAAGAATTATACAGTAGAATCTGAAATCAGATATGAGTACTATGAAGACGGGGTTATACGTAGTTCTTATCCTGATTTTCTGCTTGAGGATGTAAAGGGAAATATTCATATTTTTGAGTCGAAATCTCTGGATGAAAAAGCTGGCTCCATTATCGATCGAGATGAATACGAAGCTAAGATTGAAAATCTCAAGATGTGTTATAAGGCGGCTTCAAGAAATGCAATGACGGGGCATTATTTTTATATACCTATACTAGAAGATAATGTTTGGACTATTTACAGCTATATAGATGGACGGGAGCGTGTTATTGATGGGCAGGAAGATTTTGTGAGATATATGAAGGATTTGGTTACTGATAGCTAATAGGATTTATTAACTATAAGTAACGCCGCCAGAAAAAATCAAGTGCGAAATCCTTTTCCTGACTCGTAGCGGTCGGCTTAACTTTCCTTGATTTTTATTCCCATTCTAACAATTTCGTGGTAGAGTAGTCATGTTGAATCATGTACTGGGGGAGTAGCTTGTGGGAGAGTATACGTTTGTAGTCAATAAGACTTGCCCGGTGTGCGGCGAGTCGACGCGGATTGTGAAGACGAAGTCGAAGTTGATTCGGGAGAGCATTGATCCCGATCATTGCATTCACTACAAGGGCTTCAATCCTTATTTTTATACCATCTGGTTCTGTGAGCATTGTGGTTTCGCGGCGGAGGAGCGTACGTTCCTCGCCCCGATGCCGCAGCGTCATAAGCAGATGATTCAGGAGTTCCTGTCGCAGCGTCCGATGAATCTGAAGTTCAAAGAAGTGCGCGAGGTGCCAGATGCGGTGGCTTCGTTCAAATTGGCGATTTTCTATGCACAGATGCTGCATCAGAGCTATGAGCGCCAGGCGGGCCTGATGCTGGAGCTGGCCTGGGTCTATCGCGCGGCGGATGAGCGGGACAAGGAGGAGCAGGCGCTGCGCGATGCGGCTGACCTCTACGATCACTCGTTGATGGAGGAGCGCTATCCGATTAACGGCAAAACGGATAACTTCGTCATCTATCTCATCGGTGCCATCTACTATCAGTTGCACGATGTGGAGAAATGCACGCAGTATCTCTCGCGTATTATCGGCAATCAGGGCATACGGGCCGAGGAGCCTAATGTCTATGGTGAAGCCCGCAACCTGTGGCTGGATATCCGCGAGGATCAGCACGAGGCAGAGAAATGATTGCTATGCCCGTAGATATCGCGCAAACGCTCGAGAGCGTGGACTGGGCTCAGGTGCAGGAGCAGGTGGCGGACTATGGCCCGGCCATTGAGACCCTGCGCAAGACCTGGGACCAGCAGAGTCTGCTCGCGCTGGCACAGGGGCGGGTGTTCGTCGACGATGATACACTGAACGCGGCTATCGCCAAACAGGTGCCCGAGGGCGGCAGCGTGCAGGCACTAAAGGTGCAGTCGCATGCCAACGGCCGTATGGATATCACGGCGACCACGGCGCGCTACGGCGATGTGGAGCTCTCGGGGACCATCGATGAGTTCGTGCACGAGGGGGATAAATCGTACATGGTCTACCATGTACGCAGTAAAAATATCCCCCAGCATGGCCTCATGAGCTGGATTTTTTCGCGGGTCTCGCTGGGCATGGCACAGCGCTTTGTCGGCGACCTCGACTTGCCGGAAAATCTGCCCGTGCAGATCAAGCGCAACACTGTGCGCATCGACTACAGTCAGGTGCTCGCGACCTCGACGTTCGGTCAGACGGAGTTCATGGGACACAAACTCACGGATATGCTCATCATCAAGAGCGCGACGCCCAAAGAGGGCGGTATTGAGTTCCAGACGCAGCTCGATGTGCCCGACGACGTACAGGCGGCGCTTATGCGCGTCATTTTAGCAGGGAAATAAACTATGAGGTGCAGCTGGTCCTCTTTGGGGAGGCTGCACCATGTTTTTTGTTATGCAGGAAGGAGCGATTTTTTGCCTTTGCAGCACAAAAGCTGGACGCTTACGCTTATATTGACGATACTTTGTGTGATGCTGTGCGCGATGCCTATGGCGGGCGCACATCACAAGACGGTGGCCCCGGCTGGCCCGCCCAAAATCATCTATATCCCGCACGATAACCGCCCTATCTCGGACAAGCAGACGGCGGCGGTTGTGCAGAAACTCGGCTACGAGGTGGTCGTGCCCCCGGATAATCTGTTGGGCAGCCGTCAGGACCTCGGTCATCCCGAGGAGCTTTGGCAGTGGCTGGAGCAGAATGCGGCAGATGCCAAGGCGGCGGTGATTTCCTCCGACTCCATGCTTTACGGCAGCCTCGTGGGTTCACGTAAGCATGAATACACCAAGGAGCAAATCGCCGAACGGGCGGCGCGTTTCCAGACGTTCCATACGGAGCATCCGCAGTTGAAGCTGTACAGCTTTGGCTCGATTATGCGTACGCCGCGTACGGGTGAGGCCTCGGGGCACGAGGAGCCGGAGTATTACCGCAACTATGGTGCGGACATCTTCCGCTATACGTTGCTGCGGGATAAGCAGGAGGTCGAGGGCCTCACGCGGCGCGAGAAGAAGGAATATGCTTTCCTCGCGCAGCTCATCCCGCAAAAAGCTCTCGGTGACTGGCTGGGCCGTCGCGATAAAAACTATGCGGCCAGCAAACAACTCATCGACCTCACGCGCAACAATGTGTTCAACTATTTCGTGCTGGGGCGCGACGACAATGCACCCTACTCGCAGACGCACCTCGAGAGCCGTCATCTGGCGGAGTATGGCAAGTCTTTGGGCAAGTCGCAGTTCCAGACGATGGCGGGTATAGATGAAATCGGCCTGCTGCTCCTGACGCGTGCGGTGAACGATATGCGCAGTGAGATGCCGTTCGTCTATGTGCGGTACAACTGGGGCCGCGGTGAGTATACGGTGCCGTCGTACTCTGATGAGCACATCCGCGACTCCATCGCTGATGCCATCTACGCCGCAGGCGGCATGGCTGTGCGCAGCCCGGAAAAGGCCGATGTGGTACTGCTGGTGAATACGAACCCGAACGGCAAGACCTACGAGGCCAACGACCGTGCCAACAATGGCACGCCGCGTGAGGGCACAACCTACTTTGCCGATATCGTGAGCGAGCATGTCGCCAAGGGCTATCCGGTGGCTATCGCCGATATTGCCTATGCCAATGGCGCGGATAACGCGCTCATGGAGGAGCTGAAGAACCGGGGACTGCTCTTTAAACTGCGGGCCTATGCAGGCTGGAATACGGCCACGAACAGCACTGGCTTTGTGCTCGGTGAGGGCATGCTGGTCAAACACATGACGAACGATGCCGTCGATGACCTGCTGCTCACGCGTTATCTCGATGACTGGGCTTATCAGGCCAACGTACGCAACGTCATGGCGCGTCAGCTCACATGGCTGCGCGGTGATGGTTTTTATGGCAGCCTCGATGGCAAGATGCAGGCCGTGCAGTACCGTTCTACGCGGATGCTGACCCGCTTTGTAGAGGACAATCTGCCCCCCATGCGTACGCTGGAGGAACTGCAGGTCACCTTCCCGTGGAACCGCATGTTTGAGTCGGACATCACGCATGGGCCACATGTGGAGCCAGAGTTTCATTTTCCGAAACTTAGCAGCAAAACTGAGTAATACTTTAGAATTAGCTTAAACCACCTCGAGAGAGGTGGTTTTCTTGTATTTATTACGAAATTTAGTACTGATGTGTCATTTGGAAGAGAAAAAGCTTGTAGAATCGCTGTATATAGGCTACAATAAGTAAAGGTAAACGAGAATAATCGGGAGATGTGCTGCCTTTTCTGGAGGGAGAGGTTGGCCAATCTATAGGATGTGAGTACTATGTATGCTGCGTTGCAGGCTCTGGTGAGCAACGGCTGGCTTTTGGCCGCCATCTTGTGCATGCTGCTCATTGTCAGCGTGGCGGAGATGTGGCATCAGCGCCAGTTGTTGCGTAACGAGCAACGGCGTTATTGGTGGATTTTGCGCGCCACGAATATGTATATTTTTGAGTACATGGTCGATGCGGATGTGCTGAACCTCTCCAATCAGTGTGCGGCGCTCCTGGGGATGCCGCGGCAGATTTACCAGTTCACGAAGGTGGCACAGTATACGCGGGACAAGCGTATGCGCCACGGTCTGCGTTGTATCCAGCAGGTCATTCACACGGAGGAAGGCAAGGTTGTACAGGTGGATCTCAAACGGCCGGATGATTCCTTTGGTGTGTTCAAAGTGCATAGTCACGGTTTTCATAACGAGCATGGACAGGTCATCTCTATCGTGGGCCTGCTCATCGATGTGACGCAGGAGGTCAAGGAGGAGGCCGAGCTCAGGACGCGGGCCGAGCGCGATGGCCTCACGCAGGTCTATAACTCGGGCACGATTCGTTTCCTCGTGGAACAGGCGCTGGCAGCGCGGCAGGCGCAGCCGCAGACACACAGCGCGATGGTCATGCTCGATGTAGACCATTTCAAAAGCGTCAATGACCGGTTCGGCCATCAGCGCGGCGACCAGGTGCTAAAAAGGCTTTCACAGGGCCTCAGGGAGGCAACGCGTTCGACGGATTTGCTCGGGCGGCTGGGGGGCGATGAGTTCTGTATCTACCTGCCAGAGATTCCTAACTTAGCCTTTTTGCAGTCCTTTTGTGAGCGGCTCAATGAGGTGGCCCGCTGTGTGCTCTCGCCACAGGAGGTCGGTATGCAGTGCGCCATCAGCGTGGGTGGTGTCATGGTGCATCATGGTGATGATTTCAAGCGTCTCTACAGCCGCGTAGATGCAGCCCTCTATGAGGCGAAGGCCAAGGGCCGTGATACGAGCAGTGTACACGGCTGAGTAAGGGGCGCGGCGCACAATAGCAATATAAAGTAAACCCCGGTGGGGCTATGGCCTCACCGGGGTTCGTTTGCGTGCATGCAGTTGTGTGCTGTTAGGCGTTGGCTTTGCGGAACTTGTCCATGAAGTCAGTCAGGCGCTCAACGCCCTCGTAGGGCATGGCGTTGTAAATGGAGGCGCGCATGCCGCCGACGCTGCGATGGCCTTTGACGCCGCAGAGTTTCTGTTCGGCGGCCTCGGCGACGAACTTTTTCTCCAGTTCTTCGTTCGGCAGGCGGAACGTCACGTTCATGAAGGAACGGCTGGCCTTCTCGGCGTGTCCGCGGTAGAAGCCGTCGGAGTTATCGATAGCTGCGTAGAGCAGGTCAGCTTTCTTTTTGTTGCGCTCGGCCATGACGGCGAGGCCGCCCTGCGCCTTGAGCCAGGCCGCGACCTTGCCTACGAAATAGATGCAGAAGGCGGGTGGCGTGTTAAAGAGCGAATCCTTCTTGAGGAAAGTGCTGTACTTGAACATGGTCGGCAGCTTTTCGGGGCTGCTGGCGAGCAGGTCGCGTTTGGCGATGACGAGGGTCACGCCGGCGGGGCCGAGGTTTTTCTGTACGCCCGCATAGATGAAGTCGAACTTTTTGAAGTCGAGTGGGCGCGAGAGCATGTCCGAGGACATATCGGCGAACAGCGGCACGCCGTGTGTCTCGGGAATGTAGTGATACTCCGTACCGTAGATGGTATTGTTGTAGCAGACGTGCAGGTAGGCGGCGTTGGGGTCTATCTGGAGCTCGTCCTGTGTCGGCACGTGCTTATAGCCGCCCTCTTTGCTGGAGGCCGCGATGGTGGCACGGCCGAGGTTAGCGCCTTCTTTATAGCATTTTTCGGCAAAGCTGCCGGAGAGTACATAGCTGCCCGGATGTTCCTCAGTGGCGAAGTTCAACGGCAGCAGTGCGAACTGCGTGCTGGCACCGCCGGTCATAAAGAGCACTTCGTAGTCGTCGCCGAGGCCCATGAGTTCTTTGATATCGGCTTTGGCCTGGGCGTGTACCTCGGCGTACTGCGGGGCCCGGTGGCTGATTTCGACGATGGACTCGCCACTGCCGTGGAAGTTCAGCATCTCCGCCTGCACTTCCTTCAGCACGGGCAGGGGCATGGTGCCGGGGCCGGGGTTAAAGTTATAGACACGGTTTGCTTCTAAGGGCATAATAGCAACCTCCTATATGTTGCGCGGTGTGTAAACTCATAACGTCCACACAATATGGACAATACCCATTTTGTTATATTCTAGCGCAAAAAATACACTAAAGCAAGCGCAAAAATAAATTCGTGTTTTATGCAGAAACACACTTGACGCCTAAGGCGGGTTGGCATATAATAGCAAATAGCACAAGCGAATAGGTAACGCGATGAACAGGAAGCGCGCCGAAATGCCGGGTGAGAGCCCGAGAGAGCCAGCGGGTGGTGTGAGCTGGCGGCAGGCAGGTGGCGTTCCGCCTGAGAGCGGCCAGCGAGGAGCTGGACGGGCAGCCCGATACAGCGGCGAGAGTGGCAGCTGCACGTGCGGCAGTTGTTATTTGGGTGGCACCACGGAACAGTATGCTTCGTCCCATAGGTTGGGAACGAGGCTTTTTTTATACCCATTTTCGCCGCGGGCCTGGCCACGCACCTGTTTGCGCATGATAAAAACTGGAAAGAGGAGCGTGTACAATGAAGGTTTTAGCAGCAGATGGTATTTCTCCGAAGGGTATTGCACTCTTAGAGCAGGAGTTCGAGGTCGTAGTCAAGGATAAATTGCCAGCCGAGGAACTCCTGGCGATTATCCCAGAGTTTGATGCGCTGATGGTGCGTTCGGCGTCCAAGGTGACCAAGGAGGTAATCGACCGCGCCAAGAAGCTGAAAATCATCGGCCGTGCGGGCGTGGGCGTCGATAACATCGATATCCCGGCGGCTACGGCCAAGGGCATCGTCGTCATCAACTCCCCCGGTGGCAACACCATCGCGGCCACAGAGCATACGATGGCCATGATGCTCGCGATGTCGCGCAATATCCCCATCGCCAACGAGACTATGCAAAAGGGTGAGTGGAACCGTAAAAAATATGTAGGCGTTGAGCTGCGCGGCAAGACGTTGGGCGTTATCGGCATGGGCCGCATCGGCTCGGGGGTGGCAAAACGTGCGCAGGCCTTCGAGATGAACGTCATCGCCTACGACCCCTATATCAATGAAGAACGCGCCAAGGCACTGGGGGTAAAGGTCTGCACGTTCGATGAGGTCATCAAAAACGCCGACTTCATCACGGTGCATATGCCGTTGACGCCGGATACCAAGGGCATGATCGGTATGGCGCAGATGCAGCAGATGAAAAATGGCGTACGCCTCATCAACTGCGCACGCGGCGGCATCATCGTCGAGGAAGACCTCGCCGAGGCCGTCAAGCAGGGGATTGTGGCCGGGGCGGCCATCGATGTCTATACGAGTGAGCCCGTGACCAAAGACCATCCGCTGGTCGGTGTGCCGGGTATCGTGCTTACGCCGCATCTCGGTGCCTCCACGGCGGAGGCTCAGGTGCGCGTTTCCACCGATGTGGCTGAGGGCATCCTCGCCTGTCTGCACGGCGAGCCGGTAGCGACGGCGGTGAACATGGCGCCGGTATCGCCGCAGGTAATGCAGGTCATCGGCCCGTACCTCAATCTCGCGGAGAGGCTCGGCGGTACGGCCATCGCGCTGGCTGATGGCCCGCTCACGCAGCTCGAGGTCACCTATCAGGGTGAAATCACCGAGGTCAATACAGGCCTCCTCACCACGGCGGTACTCAAGGGCCTGCTCAATCCTATCATGGAGAGCGAGGTCAACTACGTCAACGCGCCGGGTCTCGCCAAGGAGCGTGGCCTGAAAGTCTCCGAGGTGAAAATCAAAGAGGCCACGGACTTCGCCAACCTCATCACGGTGAAGGTCACGACGGACAAGAAGACGCTGACCGTGGCGGGGACGCTGTTCGGTACGGAGGGCCGTATCGTGCGTATCGATGACTTCCGTGTGGACGTTGACCCGCATGCGCGTCTGCTCGTCTGCCCACATATCAACCGCCCCGGCGTCATCGGCACCATCGGCACCCTGTTTGGCAAATACGGCGTCAATATCTCGGCGATGGCTGTAGGTCAGACGGATATCGAGAACACGAACCTCATGATTTTGACCGTGGATGACGATGTACCGGCTGATTTGCTGGCAGAATGCAAGGCGGTCGATGGCATCTTCGACGCGAAGATTGTCAACTTTGCGGCAGTCTGAATGACTAAGCCTTGGGGAAGGCTGGCTTATAGGGAGCGCAGTTATATAGAACTATAGAGGAAGCTCCTGCACGCGTGCGTGTGGGAGCTTCTTTTAGTACAAAATACACTTTCAACTTACATCTTTTTATGTATACACGCATACAACTTGCATTACCTGTAAACCTATGGTAGTATATACCTACACTTTGGAGGAATGATGTATGTTTACGCAAGATTTTACTACCACTCGCATTAAACTTATGGCCCTGAGCCGGATTCGTCAGATTGAGGATGAATGGAAACTCAATCCTGTGGGCTACAAGAAAGACACGCGTGAATACTGCGACGCGATGTATGATATTCTCGATAACATGGCGCCAGAGCGTCTGGAGAATATCGTGGCTGAACTGCGCCGCAGCTATGCTGAGATGGGCATGGACGATGAGGAGTACATCGCCGACTCGCTCATGACCATGACGCTCGCCATGTACCAGAACGAAATCGGCGAGCAGAACGTCTACGACCTGGGCTGGGACCGTCTGGTCGAAGACTTTTTCCACAGCACGGCCGCCGTGTGATGCGTGCAGCGTTTCTCCAGAGCAGTATAACCATAGATTTACCAACAATTATATTTGCTTTCATATTTATAAAGGCTCCTGCTGGGCAGGGGCCTTTTAGTTTTAAAAAAATTTTTTATAAAATTGCTGTCCAATAGCAGGAGAATGTGCGCGTGCGACGAACTCCCTACAAGGAAGACGATGTGATGGGAGGAATGGACGATGCCGATGTATAAGAAGTCACTGCTGGTGCTGCTGGTACTGGTAGTGGCGGCGTTGGGCGGGACGGTGTATGGCCTGCGGGCACAGGAGAGTGGGGAGACGCTGGATGCGGGGACGGCACCCGAGCAGACACAGCAGCTCGTGGTCTATGTGACGGGTGCGGTGCAGCAGCCCGGTGTAGTAAACGTGCCGCAGGGGGCGCGTATCGCTGATGCCATTGAGGCCTGCGGCGGGCTCCTGCCCACGGCGGATAGTGCGAAAATCAATATGGCCAAGGAACTAAGCGACGGTCAGCAGGTGCGCGTGCCGGAAAAGGCGGGGCAGACTGCCGCAGGCCCAGTGGCGGGCGGCAAGAACAGTTCTGGCACCGAAGGCGGTCTCGTCAACATCAATACGGCGGATGCGCAGCAGCTCGACACGTTGCCCGGAGTAGGCCCAGCGATGGCGCAGCGCATTATCGAATACCGTGAGCAGAACGGCGGGTTCCAGCATGTAGAGGACCTCAAGAAAATTAAGGGTATAGGTGAGGCTAAGTTCAGCAAGCTCAAGGACAAAATCTGTATTTGAGGTGAGCGGTATGCAGCTGGGACAGCGGCAGGAAGAATTTTTAGCCGCGTTGCTGCTCGCTTTGGCGGGCGGGATTTTGCTGGCGCGGACGGTGGCGCCGCCGTGGTGGCTGGTGGCAGCGGTGCTGGCAGCCGCGCTGCTGGCGGCAAGCTGGGGGACAAGGCGGGCCAGCCGTTTTACCTGGCTGGCGTTTCTCGTGCTCTTTGGTACGTTGGGCGCTTTGCGGTTTACCGTGGTGTGGCAGCTGCCGGCGGACGATATCAGCCACTATCAAAAACAGACTGTGCTGGTCACGGGCACGCTCAGGGAGGAACCGCGCGTGAGTCAGGATGCGCAGGGGCTGTGGCATGTACGTTATACGTTGGACGTGCAAAGCGTGGCACAACAAAAGGCTTCGGGCGGGCTCTATGTCTATGCGACGGGTGAACAGGCGAAGCAGCAGGCGGAGACCGTGCAGCTGGGGGATAAAATAACGGCGCAGGGCAAAATCCGTTCGCCGCACGGCTATCAAGACCCGGGGCAAATCGATACGGTGATGCTGCTTAGGAGTGAGGGCATTACGGCGTCGTGCAGCGCGGGCAAGGCAGGCGTCAAAGTGACGGCGGTAGAGCCAGAGGGGATGCGCGGTTTGTGGCTGCGCTGGCAACGCTTTTTAGTGCAGGTGCGGCAGCATTATGCCCAGCGTATGGCAGAGGTCATGCCCCGTGCGGATGCGGCGGCGATTTTTGCCATGCTCTTTGGCGGCTATGCGGGGATCAAACCGGAGCTCGTGGAGGCTTTTACCACTACGGGCATCGTGCATATCCTCTCGGTATCGGGGTCACATATCAGCCTGCTCGCGGCCGTGGTGGCCTGGCTGGGCGGGCAGCTGCATCTGCCGCGCCGTCTCACGGCGGTGCTGGTGGTACTGGTTATTGCGGCCTACAGTATGCTGGCGGGGTGCGTGCCCCCCGTTATCCGTTCGGCCATTATGGGCAGTCTGGCCTTTGTGGCGCTGGCACTGGGGCGTGAGCGGGACGGGCAGCGTATTTTGCTGTTGACGGGATTGGTGATGCTGCTTGTTTCGCCGTTGCTGCTCTTTCATATCAGCTTTCAGTTGTCCTTTGGCGCGACGGCGGGCCTGCTGTATCTCGCGCCAGTGTTCCGGGGCTGGCTCATGCGTTTGCATTGCCCGGCTGCCGTGGCTATGGGCTTGGCGGTGACGCTCGCGGCGCAACTGGCCACGTTGCCACTGCTGGTGTGGTATTTTAATCAAGTCTCGCTCTCCTCATTGCTGGCGAATCTCGTTGCCGTGCCCATCGTGGAGTTCATGATTGTGCTGGGGCTGCTGGGCGGCATGGTGGCGGCAATCATGCCATTTCTGGGGAAGCTCATCTTCGTTTTTGCCAGTCTGCTCTGCGGTCTCGTCTATGACCTCACGCGGGCTATGGCGCGCCTGCCCGCCAGTCAAATCTGGCTGCCTGTATTCAGCCCGTGTGCGGTGACGCTATATTATGTTATACTGGGCTATATAGCCTCATCTATTGAAAATAAAAAGGCCGTGCGCACATGGTGCCGGGCGCGGCGTGTGCCTCTCGTGACCGCAGTAGTTGCCTTATGCTTGGGCAATTTCTTTGTTTGGCTCTGGCGGCCAGCGGAGATGCAGGTACACTTTGTGGATGTGGGGCAGGGGGACTGTGCTGTGGTGGTGACGCCGCACGGACATGCCCTGCTTTTTGATACGGGCGGCGTGCGCGGCGGCGCCTTTGACGTTGGCCAAAGGGTGGATGTGCCCTATCTCCTGCACTATGGCTTGCGGCAGGTCGATGCTATTTTTCTCACGCATGCGCATGAGGACCACGCGGCGGGGTGCGGGGCGATTTTACATGCACTGCCCGTCAAGGCGGTCTATACGGCGGGTGAGGGTATGGCGGCCTATGCCCGTAGTATGGGGCTGGGTGATGCTGACCCTGTCCTGGCGAAGCTACAGACAGCGCGGCAGGGTGAGGTATTCACTATAGATGGGGTGACGGTCGAGGTACTCTTTGCACCGCCATCGTCCGCCCAGGGGGCAACAGCTGGGAATGAGGCCTCGAATGTCTACCGCGTGCGCTATGGTCAGGCGAGCTTTATCTTTACGGGCGACCTCGTTAAAGAGCAGGAGCAGAAATTGCTGGCAGCAGGCATTCAGCCGCAGGCGGTCGTGCTCAAAGTGGGGCATCATGGCTCTGATACCTCGACCTCGCCAGAATTTTTGCAGGCGGTGGGGGCGCGGTATGGGGTGATTTGTGTTGGTGCAGATAACGGCTTTGGTCATCCCAAGCCCGCGGTTTTGGCACGTTTGCAAGGTGCGGGGATGCGTGTTTTGCGCACGGATGAGGCTGGTGCGATTGTTTTTCGTACGGACGGGCAGCATCTGCGCGTGACGACTTTTGCGCAGTAAGCTGGCTGGTGGTCGGTGAAGCTGCCATTGGTAAGCAGCTATAGTGCTCAGGGAGGCTGAAAGGATGGAGCAAAAGCAGGTGGATGCGGCGGTACAGGCACCGGTGAAAGCGGTGCTCAATGCTGAGCAGCGGCAGGTCGTGGAGGATTTTACGCAGCATATTTTGCTTTTGGCCCCGGCGGGCACGGGCAAGACGAATACGCTCGCGGCACGTATCGCGGCCATTTTGACGGCGGGGCAGGCGGCACCCGAGGAGATACTCTGCCTGACGTTTACCAACAAGGCCTGCAAGGAAATGCAGAGCCGTATCGAGCTGTTGGCGGGCGAACGGGGCAGTAGGGTCATCGTGCGTACGCTGCACGGCTTTTGTTATGACATCATCAAGGCCGAGGCCAAACGGCATTCGGATTTGTTCGCGGACTTTACGATTTGCGATGAGGTGGATTGCCGCAGTATCTTGCAGGAGCTTTGTCAGCAGCAACAGTCGGATACCGCCTGGTCGCCGCTGGCCTTGCAAAACCTCGTGGAGCAGCTGAAAGTGGCGCGGGGGCTGACCATCCTGCGGCAGGGGCTGGCACAGGCGGACTATGCGCAGGTACTGCCCGCTTTGCTGGCTACCCAAGCGGAGCGCGTACAGGCTAAATGTCTGGATACGGGCTGGCATTTTGACCGGCAGCTTTACGCGGGCTGGCAGGAGTGGGGCGCCAGCCTGACGGCGGCTTATGACCGGCGTTTGCAGGAGATACACGGCCTGGATTTTACGGATTTGGTGGTCAATACGGGGCTGCTGCTCCAGGATGACAGTGTGGCGGGCCGCTGGGCGCGGCGTTTCCTCTATATCAATATCGATGAGGTGCAGGATACGAGCGAACTGGAGTATCTGGTTTTGTCGCGTATTTTTGGCACGAGCCGCCTGCTGTTGGCAGGAGACTATTTCCAGACGATTTACGAGTGGCGCGGGTCGCATCCTTTGGCGGTGCTCAAGGCCTTTCAGCAGGCTTATCAGCCCCGGCGCATTGTGCTGCATACGAACTACCGGGCGACGCAGGTGCTTTTGCAGGCTTCGTTTGCCTGCTTGCAGGCTATGTTCCCCGAGCGGGTGGCGGCGCTTTATCCTGAGGGGATGACCGCAGAGAGTGAGGTGCCGGGGGCGCCTCTACTACTCAAGACGGCGCAGGATATCTACGAAGAGGCGTGGTGGATTTATCAGACCATCTTGCAGTTGCCGCTGACGGACTATCGGCGGGTCTGTATCCTCACGCGCACGAACCGTTACAACCGGCAGTTAGCGGATTATTTGCAGCATTTCAACGCACATGCCCCGCAGGCGGAGCGCCTGCCCTTTATGCTCATCGATGAGCAGCGTTTTTTCCGTCGGCAGGAAATCAAGGATGCGCTGGCCTTTTTGAAACTCACGCTCAATAAGCACGACACGGCGAGCCTCGTGCGCATCTTGGACCGCTTTGCGCAGGGCATCGGCCCGGCGACGATCAAGCGTATGACTTCGGCTGAGTATCGGCAGGCGGGCCTGCGCCTCACCGACTATCTCGACCCGCTCGCACGGGCGGCGGGGGACCCCTTTCAGCCGCTTTTGACGGCTTTGCAGGCGGGCAGTGTCGTGGTCTTTGATGTGGAGTCGACGGGCGTAGACCCTACGCAGGATGAAATCGTGCAAATCGCGGGCATCAAAATCAATGCGGCGGGTGAGGTGCTGGAGGAGTTCAAACGGCTGCTCAAGCCACAGAAACGTGTGGGGCTCTCGGTGCGCGTGCACCGTCTGACGGATGCCTACCTCGCGGCACAGGGTGAGGAACCCAAGGTGGTTTTGCAGGCGTTCTGTGCGTTTGCTGCCGGCAGCGTTATCGTGGGGCACAATGTGACCTATGACCTCGGCATCCTCGGCAGTCAGCTGGCGCGGTTGGGGCTGCCGCCTTTGTCCTACGGGACGTATTTTGATACGCTCGACATTTTCCGCCGTTTCTGTCCGAACCTGCCCAACCACAAGCTCGAGTATCTGGGACAGTATTGTCAGGTGCAGCACGCCTCCAGCCACGATGCTATGGATGATATCCTCGCAACGGCGGAGATTTTGCAGTATGCGCTGCATAAATATATCCTGCCGCAGACGGAGGTGCGGCGGGGGTATTTTGCGGCTGATGCGGCGCGGTTTGCGCCGCTTTCGGAGGTGTTGACGCAGTTACGGCAGGAGGTGGACCAGGTCCCTATCTGGCAGCTTATCGCTGATATTGTGACGCAGGGGGGGATTGCCGACTACTACAAGGCACGGCCTGAGGACGGGCAGCGTGTGGAGAACCTGCGCGACCTCTTTCTCAAGGCGCGGGAAATGCGGGAGGAGGCGCTGGCCAGTCCGCGCGACGTGGCGGTGCAGTTCCTGCGGGAGGCAACCCTCTCGGCGACGGACCTCGAGGCGCAGACGCATCGGCGGGCGCGTATCCCGCTGCTCACGGTGCATCAGGCCAAGGGGACCGAGTTTGACTATGTGTTCCTGGCGGGCTTGCAGGAAAATGTCTTTCCCAGCTACGGCGCGGTGAAGTCGGGAGATATTGAGGAGGAAAAGCGTCTCTTTTATGTGGCGCTCACCCGGGCCCGCAAGCAGCTCTTCCTTTCCTGGAGTCAGCAGAGTAATGGCAGTTACCGTCAGCCCAGCCGCTTTCTCGACCTGCTCCCCACGAAATTTATCCAGCAGGTGTGAGGCGGGGGCCGTTTTCGTGTATAATAGTTTCAGTAAATGTAACATATAGTAAGGGGAGCGGAACTGATGAATTTTAGCGCGTTTATGGCGCGGCTGCGGCAGGGGGAACTGCCGCATGTGTTTTTGCTGGCAGGCGAGGAGCATTATTATATTGATCAAGCCAAGGCCCGCATTATGGCCCGGCTTTTCCCCGAGGGGGCGTCACAGGATGGGCTGGAGCAGCTGACGGGCGATACCAGCTGCGATACGCTGATTGCCATGCTGGCGGAGGTGCCCTTCTTTACGCCACAGCATGTGCTCGTCGTGCAGGATTCGCCGTGGTTAAAGCAGCAAAAGTGCGGAGCCAATGGGAAAGATAGGGCGCTGGAGCGTTTGCTCGCGGCCCTGCAGGATATACCGGACTACAGCTATCTGCTCTTTATCTCGCGCAGCAAGGCCGACAAGCGCAAGAAAATCTACAAGACCATCGAAAAGGTGGGGCTCGTGCTCGAGGCCGACCCGATCCGTGCCTGGAATATCAACGAATGGCTGCAAGGAAAGCTGCAGAGTCTCAACAAGGATATGGATCGCGGTGCGCAGGCATATTTTGCCGCGGCGGTGAGCATGATGCAGACCATCGACCTCAGCTACCTCGACCAGCAGCTCGATTTGGTTGCTATGTACAGCCAGGAGCGGCGTATTACGCGGGCGGAGCTTGAGCAGGTCTTTGCAGGCGTGCCGGAGGTGTCGATTTTTGCGTTGCTAGATGCGGTGAGCAAGCGCGATGTGCGGCAGGCGCTGGCGCTGCTCAGGCGTGAGCTCGCCGATGGTACGTATTTTACGGTGATTCTCGCGCTGCTCACGCGGCATGTGCGCCAGCTCTGGCAGGCCAAGACGTTGCAGGCGCAGGGCATCCGCGGCCGGGCTCTGGCGAAGCCTTTAGAACTCAACCCCTATATTGCGGAGCGGGTCGGCCGGGCGGCAGATGGTTTTAGTGAGCAGGCCCTGCGGCAGGGGATGCTCGAGCTTATCGACGCTGACTATACGCTGAAAACGGGGCAGGCGGGGGATGAGGCGCTCGAGCATGCCGTCATTACGCTGTGTGCTTGATGGTTGGTAAAAATAGTAGATATAGGAAAAACCGCTGGACGGCCAGTTCAGCGGTTTTTGGTGTGGTTCTTTATGTGGTCATATTGATTTTTTTAGACCCGTGGATGCTGCGGGTCCATCGCCTGCATGAGGCGGTCGAGGGGCAGCAGTTTGAGGATAAGGGCACAGATGAAGTACTCTGGGACGAGGTAGGTTGCGTTAAAAATCAGCGCGTAGACGAGCGGCGACTGCCCGGCGGGGGCGAAGCTCGCGAAGAATACGACGCCGGAGATGACGTGACAGACCATGCGCGCCGCGAACGCGATACCCGTGCCGAGGAAGGGCTGCTTGGGCCACATCCCAGCCAGCCCCATGCACATAAAGGGCAGCGGATAGTCGAACAGCACCTGCACGGGATGCAGCACATAGGGGTCCTGCATGAGGTTGATACAGCCGAAGAGAAAACCGCCGAGGATACCCACACTCGGGCCATAGCGGTAGGCGAGCAGCAGCAGCGGTACCATGCCGCCGAGCGTGATACTGCCACCCTGTGGCATATGGAAAATGCGCACCTCATGTAAGATGAGGGCGAGGCCTAAGAGCAGGGCGATGTTCACGAGCATATAAATGCTGAAATGAATGTGGCGCAGCCGCAGCAGCGCCAGCATGATGATAAAGAGACCGACGAGGGCGGCCACAGCCGCCGGGGAAGCGATGAGTTGCTCCATGATGATAGCTCCAATCCTTGAGAAATGTGAAAATATTTATTTACTTGACGATAACCATGCTCCATTGTAGCAAATACGTGCGTAAAAGAAAAGGAGGCCGGGCGGCCTCCTATCTTTAGGCAAGTGAATAATTTAATGTTGGTTTTCCCGCAGGCCGGTCAGGTATCTGTCCATAGCCGCTGCGGTTTTCTTGGCGGCTTTGACGCTCTGCACGACGTTCCAGGGGCCGAGCACGACATCACCAGCGGAGAAAATACCCTCACGCGTGGTCTGGCCATTCTCATCGACCTCCATGAGACCGCGTTCCGTGGTCTCGAGGCCTGTGGTGGAGCTCACGATGCGGTCTTTGGGTTCCTGTGAGACCGCGATGATGGTGCTGTCCGCTTTTACGAGGCTGGGTTCGCCCTCGCCTGTGCGTTTGCCGTTCTCATCGTAGTAGAGTTCCTGCACCAGGGGGCCAGCTTTGGTTATCTCAGCGACACCTTTGTTGAACTCGAACTCCACGCCGTCCGCCTGTGCGTACTCGAACTCGCGGATACTCGCGCGTACCTCCTGATGGCGGGCATAGATGGTCACGTGGCGGCTGCCCTTGCGGATGGCCGTGCGCGCTACATCGATGGCGCTGTTGCCCGAGCCCACGACTGCGACGTTGTCGCCGAGGTGGAACACATCGGGATTCATGAGGTAATCGATGGCATAGTGGCAGTTGCCGAGGCTTTCGCCCTTGACGCCGAGCGTGCGCGGCCGCCAGACACCTGAGCCGATGAAGACGGCATTGTAGCCGTCACGCAGCAGCGTATCGATGGTGATGACGCCGCCGATGCCCATGTTGGGGCGGATGTGGATGCCGAGCTCCACGAGTTTCTTTTCGTAGCGGTCGAGGATGCTCTTCGGCATGCGGAAATCTGGGATGCCGTAGCGCATCATGCCACCGATTTTATCCATCTTCTCAAAGATGGTTACGTCGTAGCCTTTTTGCGCCAGTTTGACGGCCACGGTGAGGCCGGCGGGGCCGGAACCAATCACTGCCACGTTTTGCCCGTTCAGCGGTGCGTGCGTCATGACGGCGTTGTCGAGATACGTGTCCGAGATGTAGTGCTCGATGGAGGATACCTGGATGGGGGCGCCCTTGCGGCCCTGGATGCAGTTGCCTTCGCATTGCTCCTCATGGTTGCAGACCAGTGAACAAAAAACACTCAGCGGATTGTTTTCAAAAAGCATCGCACCGGCTTGGTTGAGTTCGCCCTTGAGGAACAATTGAATCATCTCGGGAATGTTGGTCTCGACGGGGCAGCCGTGCAGTCGGCACATGGGCTTTTTGCACTGTAGGCAGCGGCGGGATTCCTTGATTACATGGATAGCCATTCTTAGTCACCTGTACTTTCTGCTAGGTTCGTTTTACTGACAATCCCTTGTTTAGTCCCGATGAATCATAATCTTTATCTGTGTTCATTATATTAACCGGTTTCTAGCCTGTCAAGGGTGTACAAAAAAGAAATTTCCTACAGTTAGGCTATCGTGCGTTGACAATAAATATTCCTTATGGTAATATATCGAATGTAAGCGACGCAAGGAGTTGTCGGGGGATGGCTCGGTGCGTTTTAGGGAGACTATTTGGGGGCAGCGCATACGCTGAAAGGTATGGGCTGCTTTCTTTATGCCCAAAATTATTATTAGTCACGGGCAATATTCTCTACAGCTTACCATTATTCCATCTTATCTATACATTTCATCATCACCAAAACTGAGAGGAGTTTTTTGATGGAAGCAATATGTATCGCGCTGGCTTTGGTAGGCCTCATGTACTTGGCTTACCGCGGCTGGTCCATCATCTTGATTGCGCCGTTCATGGCGGGGCTCGCGGCACTCGCGAGTACGTTCGACATCCTGCCCGTCTACACGGAGCTCTACATGACGCGTCTCGCCGAGTATGTGAAGACTTATTATCCGGTCTTCCTCTTCGGTGCCGTGTTTGCCAAACTCATGGAAAAGGGCGGCCTCGCCTCGTCTATCGCGGCCAAGATTGTGGATGTCTTGGGCGAGAAACGTGCGGTACTGGCGGTGCTCCTGGGTTGCGGCGTGCTGACGTACGGCGGCCTGTCGGTGTTCGTCGTGGCCTTCGTCATGTATCCGTTCGGCGCCGTGGTGTTCAAGCGGGCCGATATCCCGAAGCGTTTACTCCCGGCCACGCTATGGATGGGTATTTTCTCGTTCGCGATGGTTGCTCTGCCGGGTACGCCGCAGATTCAGAACATTATCCCGTCGTCGTATTTTGAGACGTCGACGTGGGCGGCGCCGGGCATCGGTATGTTTGCTTCTCTGTTGTTCCTGCTCATCGGCTGGGGCTGGGTCAACTTCCGCGCTCAGCGCCTCAAAGCACAGGGGGAGGGCTACGGCAACCATATCGAGGAAGACAGCCAGCAGCAGAAAAATCCGATTCCCTGGTATCTTGCGGTGCTGCCGCTCGTGCTGGTCATCGTGCTGAACGTCCTGCTCTCGAACCCGTTCCATTGGAGCTGGGGTTATCAGTGGGCGGCGGACAGCCTCGATGCTTTTGCTCCGTTTAACTTGAAGCTCATCGCCGCTGGCGTGGGCAAGGTCTCGGCCATCTGGTCGATTTCCGTCGCGCTCATCATCAGTTCGCTGGTGGCCGCTTTCATTGGCCGCAAGACGTTCAAGAGCAGCAACGGTTTCCTGTCGCCGATTAACTACTCGGCTCTGTCCTCGGGCACGGCTGTGCTCAACGTGGCCTCGGGCTACGCTTTCGGCTGCGTCATGGTGGCCATGCCTGGTTTCCAGCCAGTGACGCAGTTCCTCATCGGTCTCGCCGATTCGTTCGGTCCGCTGCTCTCGGCCGTCATCACGACGAACATCATGTGCGGCATCACGGGCAGCGCGTCCGGCGGTCTCACGATTGCCCTGTCGGCGCTCGGCAGCCAGTGGGCACAGATGGCTACGGCTGCTGGCATCCCACTCGAGGTGCTGCACCGTATCGTGGCCGTGGCCTCTATCGGTATCGACCCCGTGCCGCATGCCGGTGCACTCGTGACGTTGCTCGCGATCTGCGGGCTCACGCACAAGGAGAGCTATTTCGACATCATCGTGTGCCTGGGGCTGAAGTTCCTCGTACCGTTCGCCTGCATTATCTTCTATATGTTGACGGGCATCGCCTGAGTATTTGACAGGTACAGGTAAAATATGTTGTAATTTAAGGCACGGCAAGCGATTTGCTGTGCCTTATTTTTGTGAATTGGGGGTAGCTTATGCAGATGCGCGGTAATCTTATGTTGCTGCTGGCGGCCTTTATCTGGGGCACGACGTTTGTGACGCAGATGACAGGGATGGAGGAGTTGGGACCGTTCAGCTATGCGGCGGGACGGTTCTGCCTCGGCATGTTGTTCCTGATGGGGCTCTGGTATGCGACGCAGGGGCGTCGTGCAGAGCGCAAGCGGGCTGGTATCTATGCCTCCGGCTGGAAGGCGGGGCTGGGCGCGGGCACGATCATGTTCCTTGCGTCCTCGACACAGCAGGTCGCTATGGTTTATACGACGGCGGGCAAGGCTGCTTTTATCACGGCGTTGTACATCGTGCTGGTGCCGGTGGCGGGACATTTCTTGTTGCGGCATAGTATCGCCTTGTGGAACTGGCTTGGCGCGGGCGTGGCTCTCGTGGGACTGTATTTCCTTTCCATTCACGGCGCTGTGGATTTTAATCTCGGTGATGGTATTCTCATTGTGAGTGCATTCTTTTGGACGGGGCATATCCTGTTCGTAGACCATTTTGCCGGTCTGAGTGATGTGATTGAGATGTCGCTCATGCAGATTACGGTTTGTTTCGTGGGCAGTACAGTGATGGCACTCAGCCTTGAGATGCCGACTATGACGGCGATGTTCAATACCTGGTTTGCGATTTTCTACGGCGGCGTGATGTCGGCTGGCGTGGCCTTTACCTTGCAGATTATCGGCCAGCAGTATACGGAGCCGGCTACGGCTTCGCTGTTGATGAGCTTCGAGGCAGTCTTTGGCGTGATTGCCAGCTGTCTGATCCTGGGCGAGGTGATGAGCACGGCGCAGGTCATGGGCTGCACGCTGATGTTTGCAGGCATCCTGCTGACGCAGGCTGGCCCGTGGCTGAAACAACTCGGGAAACATTGATTTTTCTGACAGTTGTATTGAATTACCGTTGAGGGCGCGCTATAATAATAGCAGTAGACATTTTGCCAGTTAGTAACCTACAACTGGCAGCCGTATCAAGGAAAGGCTGCTTATCAGCGTTTCCTTTACCTCGTGCCTAATGTGAGGAGATGTAGCGCGTGAAACTGGATGGTTTGAAAATTGTCCTGGCTTGTCTGACGGTATTCCTTTTCAGCTGACCTGCGGATAGGCAGCTGGAGACCAGGGTGGAGCTGCTTGGTGGCGGCTCCGCTTTTTCCGTCTAGGCGGATTTCGTGCAGAGGATGCAGATAGCGGCGCATAGGCGCGCTGAAGGAGGAGCAGGCATGGCAGAGGCAGGCAAGATTATCACCAAGCCTAAAGTCAAAATCAAGGTGTTCGGTATCGGCGGCGGCGGCAACAGCGTCATCATGCGTATGGCGCAGGAACCAGTCGACGATATCGACCTCATCGCCGTGAACACGGATGCGCGGCAGCTGGAGCAGGTAGCGGCCGTATCGGAGCATATCATCACGGTGCCTATCGGCCAGCAGCTCACGCGGGGCCGGGGGACTGGTGGTGCGGTAGAGCTGGGCGAGCGGGCTGCCAAGCAGGACGAGGCCAAGTTGCGCGAGACCATGAAGGGCGCGGACCTCGTGTTCATCACGGCTGGTATGGGCGGCGGCACGGGCACGGGCGCCGCACCGGTTGTAGCTCATATCGCTAAGGACATGGGTGTGCTCTCGGTGGGCGTGGTGACGGTGCCGTTCAGCTTTGAGGGCAGCCGCAAGCGGAAAATTGCCCAGGGCGGTATTGCGCTTTTGCAGCAGGAGATGGATGCCCTTATCGCGGTGCAAAACGATAACCTCAAGCAGCTGCCCGAGAACCGTCATATGACGCTCATGGATGCGTTTAAAGCTACGGATGCAGTGCTCAGGCAGTCCATTACCTGCGTGGCGCAGCTCATTCTGACCACTGGCGTGATTAACGTGGATTTTGCCGATGTGACGACGATTTTCCGGCAGAGTGAGAGCAGTGATGCGCTGTTGGGTATCGGGCGCAGCCGCCGTGGGGCACTCGACGCGTTGCAATGTGCCATCAGCAGTCCACTTATGGACAAGGATATTACGGCAGCGCGCGGCTTTATCCTGAACCTCACGGGCGATGAGAACCTGACGCTTTCAGATGTCGATGTGGCGACGCGTTATATTTATGAGCATACCGACCCCTCCGTGAATATTATTTTGGGGACGGTTATCGATGAGTCGATGCAGGGCGTGATTCAGGCCACGGTGATTGCCACGGACTTCGTGGATGCCCCGCAGGCCAAGCCGACTGCGGCAGCTCAGACGCCAGTCAGTGCAGCTGCGCAGGCCACGTCCCAGGCGCAGCCGCAGGCGGTAGAGCTGGAGGCTCCGTCCTTTATGCAGCATACGCAGACACCGGCCACACGGCCGCAGGGGGCTTTTGCGATTCCTGCGTTCAAGCTGACCACAGAGCCGCCAGAGCACAAGTAAGGGGAATTTTGTGAAAAAGTTAGGTAAATTTTCGCGCACAGAACTGCTGCTGGGCGAACAGGGGATGGACACACTGGCACATAGCTGTGTGGCCATCTTTGGCGTGGGCGGCGTGGGTTCCTTCGTGGTGGAGGGACTGGTGCGCGCGGGCGTGGGGCATCTCGTACTCATCGATAACGACCGCGTCTGCCTCACGAATATCAACCGTCAGATTCACGCTACGGTCAATACCGTGGGACAGTTGAAGACCGAGGCGATGCGGGAGCGCATTCTCAGCATCAATCCTGATTGTCAGGTAGACGTCATCAATGAATTTTATACGCCGGAGCAGGCTGAGTTGTTTTTTGCCCAGCCCTATGACTACGTGGTCGATGCCATCGACACGGTGACGGGGAAAATCAACTTGGTGTTGCAGTGCCAAAAGCGCCGTATCCCCATCATTTGCAGCATGGGGGCGGGCAACAAGCTCGACCCGACGCGTTTTGAGGTAACGGATATTTACCAGACGAGCGTCGACCCGCTGGCAAGGGTCATGCGCAAAAAGCTCAAGGAGTATCACGTAGCTAAGCTGAAGGTAGTTTATTCGAAGGAAAAGCCGCTGGCTGTGCGGCAGAGCGGTTGCGGCAAGCAGTGTATCTGTCCGCCGGGCAGTGCGCGCAACTGCGATTTTCGCCGGGCGGTGCCGGGGAGTATTTCCTTTGTGCCCTCGGTGGTGGGCCTGATTATCGCGGGGGAAGTTGTGCGTGACCTCACGGGCACCAAAGTACAGATGGGAGCGTAAAGAGTTATGAATATTACCGTCTTAGGCTGTGGGCGCTGGGGCTCGTTTCATGCGTGGTACGCCGACCATATCGGTCACTCGGTCATGCTCTGGGGGCGTCCTGGCTCCGCGCATCTGGCACAGCTGCAGGCTGAGCGTAAAAATGAATATTTGAGCCTGCCGGCGAGTATTGAGCTTACGGATGATTTGGCGGCGGCCGTGGCGCGGGCGGAGGTCATCGTCATCTCCATCGGTTCCCAGCAGCTGCGCGGTTTTGCCCGGCAGCTGGCCCAGCTTGACCTCACGGGGAAAAGGTTCGTGCTCTGTATGAAAGGGCTCGAGATTGGCACGGGCAAACGGCTTTCGCTGGTGTTTGACGAGGAGACCGGCGCGGGTAACCGCACGGCTGTCTGGGTGGGCCCCGGACATGTGCAGGATTTCATCCGCGGCATCCCGAACTGCATGGTGATTGCCTCGAAGGAACTGCCCTTGACGAAAGACCTCGTCGAGGTGTTTTCGAGCCCGCTCATCCGCTTTTACTACGGTGAGGATTTGCTCGGCACGGAAATCGGGGCAGCGGCCAAGAACGTCATCGGTCTCGCGGCAGGCATGCTCGATGGCTTCGGCTACAGCAGCCTCAAGGGTGCGCTCATGGCCCGGGGTACGCGCGAGCTCTCCCGCCTCATCGAACGTATGGGCGGTGACAAAATGACGGTATATGGCCTCTCGCATCTCGGCGACTATGAGGCGACGCTGTTCTCGCCGCATAGCAACAACCGCCGTTTCGGTGAAGACCTCATCAAGGGCAAGCCTTTTACTAAGCTGGCAGAGGGCGTCTATACCGCTGAGGCGCTGATGGATTTATCGGCGGCCTATCAGGTGGAGCTCCCCATTTGCCGCACGGTTTATGAGATTGTGCACGACCGGCGCGATCCGCGGGAGCAGTTGACGCAGCTTTTCCTGCGCAGTACGAAATCCGAGCAGGCGTAAAAAGAATTGTTGTCGCACAAATTAAAGCCGTAGTCCCGTAAAAACATAATTTTAATGTATCGTTTGGCCCCGCAACCGGGTTATGGCCTGTGTTGTGGGGCTTTTTGTGTGCTTATATCCTTTCCTTTAAAATCCTATGATTTCTCTAAAAATGTTCTCTACGAGAAAATGAGAAAAAATGCTACCATAAGTACAGTAAAGAAATAGAGAAACAAGAGGAAGAGGGGCACAGTCACAATGGAGTTCACGTGGAATCAGAAACTCTATGATGAAATCGTAAACTGCACAGAGCCGTTAGCTAAGCGGCCGGCGCAGAAAACGTACGATATTACTGCAGCCCGGTACGATGACCTCGTGACGGTGGAGGAAGAAGAGTACTTCACCCATCCCGCAGGCCCGTATCAGGGCACGAAAAACGAGCTCAAAAAGGATAAGGCCTATACGAGCCAAAAGCTCATCCGCCATACGCGGCAGGTACCTTTCTCCGGCAGAGCGATTCAGCAGGCTATCGATGACGCGGCTCAGGCGGGCGGCGGCAAGGTAGTCATCCCCGAGGGTATCTTTTATACGGGTGCACTCGAGCTGAAGAGCAATGTGGAGCTCCACCTCGCCTACGGCGCGCAGCTCTGCTTTATGCGGAACAAGTCGAACCGCTACTATCCGGTGCGGTTCAGCCGTTGGGAAGGTGTGGAATGTATGAATTTCTCGCCGTTCATCTATGCGAATGGCGCAGAAAATATCGCGGTGACAGGAACCGGTACACTTGATGGGTGTGCCGATGAGTTCAACTGGATGCCGTGGAAGTTCGGCTACTTTGGTGAGACCGCCCAGGAAGAACAGCGTCAACGGTTATTCCGCATGAGCGCTGGCAACATGGAACCCACAGAACGGGTCTTCGCGGATACGGTTTCTACCTTGCGGCCGCCTTTCCTCCAGTTCTACCACTGCAAGAATGTCCTGGTACAGGATGTCGAGATTGCCAACTCACCGTTCTGGGAAATCAATCCCGTTCTCTGTGAGAACGTACTCATCAAGGGAGTGCACGTCGAAACCAACCTCTACAATAACGACGGTGTCGACCCGGAGAGCTCGAAGAACGTAATCATCGAGGACTGTTATTTCCAGACGGGGGATGACTGCATCGCCATCAAGTCCGGCCGTAATGATGATGGTCGGCGTATCGGCGTAGCTTGCGAGAACCTGATTATCCGCAACAATACCTTTAGCAATGGGCATGGTGGTATCACCATCGGCAGTGAGATTTCGGGCGGCGTCAAGAACGTCTTCGCGGAGCATAACAGTTTCGATAGCCCCAACCTCGACTATCCGGTGCGCTTCAAGACCAATGCCCAGCGCGGTGGCCGTTTGGAGAACATCTACGTGCGCGACAGTGTGGTTAACAAATCACGTCTCGCCGTGGTACATTGCGATTTCTTCTACGAGGAAGGGGAGAACGGCTCCTACATGCCGCTCCTGCGCAATGTGACGGTGGATGGTTTTCAGACGAAACCGGGCGGTTCCATCGATGCCGAGCATGCGTTCTACCTGCGGGGCTTTAAACAGGCCCCCATCGAGAACGTGACGTTCCGCAACATGGAGCTCAATGGCGTCAAGGGCGAGGCTGTACTGGAGAACATCCAGCACCTGCAGCTCGAGCACGTCACAATCAACGGTATCCGCCAGGCTGATGAAACGGTGGATATCGGCGAACAAACAACTGCCAGGGAGGCAGTATAAACCTACATATCAACAACGTGTAACTTGGGGAGGAGAAAAACCATGAAAGCACGTAAAGTTACCTGGTGGAATGTTCTGGGCTATGCCTGCCTGAACTTCCTCGGCGGCGGCACGCAGGCGTTGTCGTCCGCTTTCCTGATGTTCTTCTATACATCAGCTTGTGATATTCCCGCCGTACAGGCAGGTCTTATCTTTACTATCGCACGTCTCATCGACGCCGTCGCTAACCCGGTATGGGGCTTCATCAGCGATAACTTCGGCCGCACGAAACTCGGCAAGAAGTTTGGTCGTCGTCACTTCTTCATCCTGCTCGGTGCGCCGCTGGTGCTTGTCGCCTATCCGATTTTGTGGACGCCGGGACATACGTTTGCGTTCTACCTGGCCGCGAACATGTTCTATGAGATGATTTTCACGATGGTCATGGTGCCTGGCCCGACGCTGCCAGCTGAGATGACGCAGAAGGCTTCCGAGAAGACGACGCTGGTTTCGGCCAAGCAGTACTGCGGTACGTTCGCTTCGACGATTGCCCTGTTGTTCCCGGCCTTCTTCTTCCAGCGGCTCGGTGAAGGCAGCGTGGATGCTTACTTCTACACCGGCCTGTCCTACGCTATCGTGACGTCCTTGTCCCTGATTGCGGTGTACTTCCTCACGTTCGAGCGTGCACCCGAGGATATCCACTATACGGATAAAATGGGCAGCGTCCATCATGTACTGATGAAACTCATCAACGATGTTGGTGCGTCCATGCACATCCGCGCTTTCCGTCTGCATGCAGGCATGATGCTCTTCATCGGTATCTACAAAAACCTCGCCGCAGGTGTGTTCACCTACTACGTCATCTACGCCCTGGGCCTCACGAAGAGTGCTACGTCCATCATCACTTCGGTGGGTACGCTGGTTTCCTTCATCGCCCTGGCTATCTTCATCACGCTGTGCTATCGCTATGGCGGCCCGTTCGCCTTCAAGATTGTCGGCGTCATCGTTACGGTTTCCCTCGTGGGTTACTATGTCCTCTTTGTCGGCCGTGTCGGCATGGAGGAGCACATGGTTATCGTTTGGCTGACCATCCTCGCCATCGTCAACAACGTCGGTAAGGCGGGCGCGGACTATATACCGGTATTCCAGCTGCCGTTCATGGCAGATATCGATGAGGCTGTTACGATGGAGCGTCGTGAGGGCATCTACACGGGCGTTAACGGTCTGCTTTCCAAGGTTGCCTCTGCTATGGAGGGCTTCCTCCTCGGCGTCGGTCTCGCCTTCTTCGGTTTCGAGAAAGGTGCCGGCACGCAGACGGCCAGCGCTATCGACGGTGTACTGTTCATGACCATCGTGGTGCCTATCCTGCTCTGCGTTGTCATCTACTTCATCAGCCGTAACCTCACGCTGACGAAAGAGAACCATAAGCTCCTCGTCGATGAGGTGCATCGTATCAAGGCTGGCGGCAGCATGGCTGACGTTACGCCAGAGACGCGCAAAGCGATTGAGTCCCTGACGGGCTGGAAGTACGAGCAGTGCTTCGGCCATAACCATCTGCTGCATCACGATAGCGACGTGGCTGCGGCCGCGTCCACCAATTCGTAAGCAGTATCTTAGCAGATGGGAGAATCAGTAATGTCTGAAAAACGCAGTTATTCCCAGTGGATGGCGGACTCCGTCATCGCGCGCAAGACGGACCTCACGAGCTATTGGGCTTATGAGTTCGGCTTGACACTGGATGGTATCGCCGAGGTCTGGAAACGGACCGGCGACCGTAAATATTTTGATTATGTGAAGTCCTGCACCGACACCTTCGTGCAGCCGGATGGCACGATTCGCGGCTACAGTGTGGACGAGTATAACATCGACCACCTGAACAACGGCAAGATTCTCTTGACGGTCTATCAGGAGACCAAGGACCCCGCCTATAAAAAGGCGCTCGACCTCCTGCGCAGTCAGATTGAGCATCATCCGCGTACCAAAGAGGGCGTGTTCTGGCACAAGGCCATTTACCCCGAGCAGATTTGGCTCGACGGCCTCTATATGGGCGCGACGTTCTATGCGAAATACGTCAGTGAGTTCACGCAGGACCCCAAGGAATATGATGACATCGCGCATCAGTTCCTCATCGCCCGCAAGCATACGCTGAATAAAGATAACGGCCTGCTCTATCACGCCTATGACGATGCGCGCAAGCAGCCGTGGGCCGACCCCGTGACGGGGCTCTCTAAACATTTCTGGAGCCGCTCGATGGGCTGGTACTGCATGGCGATTGTCGATACGCTGGAGCAGCTGCCAGACTCTACACCGGCGAAGCAGGAGCTCATTCAAAACTTCCAGGATACGATGGAAGCGCTGATGAAAGTGGCTGACCCCGTGCATCACGTCTGGTATCAGGTGCTCGAGTGCGGTGACCGCAAGGGCAACTATCTCGAGGCCTCGGGCTCCTGCATGATTGCCTATGCGCTGTTCAAGGGCGTGCGGCTAGGGTACCTCCCCGAGCGCATGCGCGATTTCGCAAAGCTCAGCTATCAGGGCCTCCTCGATGAGTTCATCACGGAGACGCCGATGCACACCATTTGCCTCAATAAGATTTGCTTCGTTGCCGGTCTCGGCGGTAAGCCGACCAAGGCTTATGGTGAGCGTGACGGTTCCTTTGCCTACTACGTCAGCGAGCCGATTGTTACCAATGAACCGAAGGGCCTCGGGCCGTTTATCCTGGCCGCGGCGGAGTACGAACGTCTGTAAAAGCAGTTGTACGAAGCCGTTACAGTATCCAGTCGGGTACTGGCTCTCAGTTCTCTTAGTTTCTCTTTTAGGGGATCTGCATTCCTATGATCCTCGGTTTCCTAGGGAGGAATCTGCAAGAGATTTCTCCAGCCGCAGCATTGCCCCAAGATGCTGCGGCTTTTTCTTATGCTTAAGGCTTGACGAATAATATATAGCGTGCTATACTATATAAATTTTGCATTCTTTTTCGTTTCGTGTTATAATATTTTTTGAACGCTGAAGTGAGTTTTCAAAGGGGGTGTGTGTTTGCTGCAAGTAGGTGACAAAGTCGTCTATCCCATGCACGGTGCCGGGGTGATTGCCGGTATTGAGAGTACCACGGTGTTAGGTGAGGATAAAACCTATTATGTGCTGGAACTGCCGATGGGCAGCATGAAGGTCATGATTCCGACCGATAATGTGGATAATATCGGGCTCAGGGATGTCATACCCGAGGCAAAAGTCGAAGACGTCAAGGAAGTTCTCCAGGACAAACCGGAAAAGGCACCAGGCAGTTGGAACAAACGCTTTCACGCGCATCTTGACCGCATGAAGAGCGGCGATATCTGCGATGTGGCGGCCGTGGCCCGCAATCTCATTTTGCAGGACCGCCGTCACAAAGTCTCCAGCGGCGAACGGCGGCTTATGGATTTGGCAAAGCAGATTCTCGTGAGCGAGCTGGTTTTTGCCTGTGACAAAACGCCGGAGCAGGTGGAGAACTGGCTCAACGGTGTGCTGGCCAACAATACCTTTAAGCATTGATTGTCGCATTAGGACCCATTAGGGGGTCCTTTTTCTTTTGTTCTTTTTTATGATATAATGTCAAATAGCACTCATTTTATCATTATTTATAGGAGGTGAAGAACGATGATGATGGATCGCGTATTGCGGTTCTTTATTACTCTGTTCCTCGCAATCGCTGGCGGCGCACTGCTGTATCTGGCTACGCCGCTGGTCACGGCCCTCATCAGTACGGAGCTTTTCCTGCTGGATATGGGGCTGTTCAATCTCACGGCAGTCAGCCTGCTCTGCATGCTGGTAGGGGCCGTGCTAGGCGGTATTATCGGTTTTATTATTTCCCCGTATCTCATCCGTAAATTGAAAAGGTTCTCCATCTGGGTGGAGAATGCTGTGGCCAAGATGCCGGTACACGATGTGGTGGCCGGCGCCGTGGGCCTCGTTATCGGCCTTATTATCGCGAGTCTGCTCGGCTATACGTTTAGTAAAATCCCCATTATCGGCGACTACATTCCGGTGATTTTCAGCATCGTCTTTGGCTACCTGGGTATCCGTCTGGCCCTGCGGAAAAAGCAGGAGTTCGCTGAGATGACGGATGTCATCGCCAAGGCGCTGCGTGAGCTCGCCAAAGGACGCGAGGCGCGGCAGGCGGCACATGCGCAGGCAGCAGCAGCGGAGACCGCGAAACAGACTGCGGGCGAGCCGGTGGGCAAGCAGTATAAATTACTCGACACGAGCGTGATTATCGATGGCCGTATCGCCGATATCTGCGACACGGGGTTCATCGAGGGCACGCTGCTCATCCCCGTCTTTGTACTCGAGGAGTTGCAGCACATCGCAGACTCAGCCGATGCGCTCAAACGCACGCGTGGCCGCAGAGGTCTCGATATTCTCCAGCAGATTCGCCAGGAGAAAAAGCTCAAGGTAGAAATCACCAATCAGGACTTTGACGATATCGCGGAGGTCGACTCGAAGCTGGTGCGCCTCGCGCAGGTCGTCAAGGGCAAGATTATTACGAATGATTTCAATTTAAATAAAGTCGCTCAGCTGCGCGGCGTAGAGGTGCTGAATATCAATGCGCTCTCCAATGCTGTAAAGCCGGTGGTAGTGCCCGGTGAGAGCATGACCGTGAATATCGTCAAACCGGGCAAGGAACCGGGGCAGGGCGTGGCCTATCTCGATGATGGCACGATGATTGTCATTGAGAGTGGCTACCGTCACGTGGGCGAGACACTGGAGGTCGAGGTGACTTCGGCGTTGCAGACGGCCGCGGGCCGCATGATTTTTGCGAAAATCAAGGGGGCAGCGTGATGGTCTCAGTCATCTTCCCCGCTGCCGGCCAGGGCAAGCGCATGCAGGCGGGCAAGAACAAGGTACTGCTGGAACTGGCTGGTCAGCCGATTTTTCTGCGCACGCTCTTGCGGTTCTCGGCGGTGCCGGCAGTGAGCGAGCTCATCGTCGTGACGGGGGCAGATGAGTTGCCACTGATGCAGCAGATGCTGGCCGCAACCCCGGGACTCAAGCCTTGGCGGCTGGTAGAGGGCGGCAGTGAGCGGCAGTATTCCGTACGCAACGGCCTCTATGCAGCCAGTCCGCAGGCGGAGGTCATTCTCGTGCACGATGCGGCGCGGCCGCTCGTGAGCCGGGAGACGATAGAGGCCGTCATTGAGGGCGCGTGTACCAGCGGTGCGGCCATTGCGGCCGTACCGAGCAAAGATACGATCAAAGTAGTGGATGACGCTGGTATAGTGCAGTCGACGCCGCCGCGCCAAAAGCTCTGGCTCGTGCAGACCCCGCAGGGGTTCCGGCGGGAGCTCCTGTTACGGGCGAACGAACAGGCAGAGCAGGATGGCTTTCTCGGCACGGATGATGCGAGTCTCGTCGAGCGCCTCGGGGTGCCCGTCAAGGTGGTGCCGGGTTCCTATGAAAATATCAAGCTGACGACACCGGGCGATATGCTGGTGGCAGAAGCTTTTTTGCAGGCAGAGGAGAAGTTATGACGAGATTTGGCATGGGCTATGACGTGCATCGCCTCGTGGCAGGCAGAAAACTCATTATCGGCGGCGTGGAGATTCCCCATACGCTGGGGCTGTTAGGCCATTCGGATGCGGATGTGCTGCTGCATGCCATCGCTGATGCGCTTTTAGGCGCGGCGGCGCTCGGCGATATCGGGCGGCATTTCCCCGATACGGATCCCCGCTATGAGGGCGCGGACAGTCTGGAGCTGCTCGCACACGTGATGACGCTTTTGCGTGAGCAGGGCTATGTCGTGGGCAATGTCGATGCTACTATCGTGGCGCAGCGCCCGAAAATGAAGGATTATATCTCCGCCATGCAGGCTAATATCGCCCGGGTGCTGGGCACGGAACTCACGCAAATCAACGTCAAGGCCACTACGGAAGAAAAACTGGGCTTTACCGGCACGGAGCAGGGCATTTCAGCCTACGCTGTGGCGGGTATCGAGCGCCAGCAGTAAAATAGTAGGCCAACTGGTCTGCCGTAGAGGGGCGATTGCTAGTTATGAAATTTTTTTCTACCCTGCGCAAGGATATCCGCGTGGTCTTTGAACGCGACCCGGCCGCGAAAAACGTACTGGAGGTTGTGCTCTGCTATCCCGGACTGCACGCCATTTGGGCGCATCGCTTGTCACATGCGCTTTACCGGCGGGGCTGGGTGCTCATCCCACGTTTGATTTCAGACCTTGCGCGTTTCTTTACGGGCATTGAGATACATCCGGGGGCGACGATTGGCGAGGGGCTGTTCATCGACCACGGTACGGGCATCGTCATCGGTGAGACGGCGGAGCTCGGCAAGAATGTGACGCTGTTCCAGGGGGTGACCCTTGGCGGCACTGGCAAGGAGACGGGCAAGCGTCACCCGACTATCGGCGATAACGTGGTCGTGGCCTCGGGCGCGAAAGTACTCGGTTCCTTCACCGTGGGCAGTCATGCGAAAATCGGTGCGGGCGCGGTAGTGCTGAAGCCTGTGCCGGCGTACTCGACCGTGGTGGGCGTGCCGGGCCGTGTGGTCGTCATGCACGGCCAGCGCGTGCGTACGGCGGCTGATGTACGCCGCGCCATGCAGACGCATCTCGTGGAGGCAGATGACCAGATGGCCGATATCGAGGCCGAGGTCGATGTAGACCTCGACCATGATATGCTGCCTGATCCTGATGAGGAAATGCGCGAGTGCATGCTCAAACAGATTCAGGCACTGGAGAAAAAGGTCAAGGCGCTCGAGCAACGGCTCGACGCTGAGGAGGCTAAAAGATAATATGCTGAAAATATACAATACCATGACCCGCCGCAAGGAGGAGTTCAAGCCGCTGAAAAAGGGCGAAGTGAGCATCTACTGCTGCGGCGTTACGCCCTACAATCATCCGCATATCGGCAATGCGCGTCCGTTTGTGACCTGGGACGTGATTCGCCGGTTTTTTGCGCGGCTGGGCTATAAAGTGCGCTATGTGCAGAACTTCACGGACGTGGATGACAAAATCATCAAGGCCGCTAACGCAGAGCATGTGACGTGGAAGGATATCTCCGACCGCTATATCAAATCCTACTTCGCGTCGATGGATGCGCTGAACGTGCGTCACGCCGATGTCTATCCGCGTGTGAGTGAGACCATCCCCGAGATTATCGATATGGTGCAGACGCTGGTGGACAAGGGCTACGCCTATCCCGTGGACGGTGACGTCTACTATAGTGTGGAGAAGTTCGCGGGCTACGGCAAGCTCAGCGGGCGCAAGCTCGAGGATATGCAGGCGGGGGCGCGTATCGAGGTCGATGAGCGCAAGCATCATCCGATGGACTTTGCCCTCTGGAAAGCGGCCAAACCTGGGGAGCCGTTCTGGGACAGCCCGTGGGGCAAGGGCCGTCCGGGCTGGCATATCGAGTGCTCCGCGATGTCGCTGAAATATCTCGGGGCTAAATTCGACATGCACGGCGGCGGTAGTGATTTGATTTTCCCGCACCACGAGAACGAAATCGCGCAGTCGCAGGCCTGCCTCGGCGATGACCACAGTTTTGCGCAGTATTGGCTGCACAACGGCTTTATCACCATCCACGACGAGAAGATGTCGAAGTCGAAAAACAACTTCTTCACGGTCAAGGAAATCCTCGATAAATACGACGGTGAGGTCGTGCGCTTCTTTATCTTGCAGACGCATTACCGCAGCCCGCTGGACTTCAGCGATGAGCGCCTGCAGGAGGCTAAGACGAGCCTCGGCCGTTTGCAGAACACGCAGGCTTATGTGCAGGAACTGGCCGGCCAGCAGGGGACGGCAGATACGGCAGCCGCGCTGGCGGACAAAGCCGGGCAGCTGCTCCAGGACTTCGACGCGGCGATGGAGGATGATTTCAACACGGCGCTGGCCATCAGCCAGCTTTTTGCCTTGTCGAAAGAAATCAATATCTACTATCAGCAGGTGATGGCGGCGGGGCAGGACTTTGATGCGGCGAATTTCGCGCGTGTCAAGGCGGCCTGGGATGCGATGGCCGAGGTCATCGGTATCTTTGAACAGGCGCCGCAGGCGGCTGACGACGGTCTCACTGACAAGCTCATGCAGCTCATCATCGGCATCCGTCAGGATGCACGCGCGGCCAAGAACTGGGCTGTGGCCGACAAGATTCGTGACGAACTCAAGGCGGCGGGCATCGTACTCGAGGACACGCCGCAGGGCGTAAGGTGGAAAAAGGCATGAAGTTTACCCAATTCCAACGCCTCGTACAGATGATGTTTGAGCCGGACGGGCAGGGTGGCATCCGTGAACGCTACGCTGAGGTGGATGTGTCACAGATGAACCCGCTCGTGCTCGCCTACGTGGGCGATGCCTATTTTCACCTCTTTGTGCGTACGCGTCTGCTCACGTATGAGCAGGCCAAGGTGCAGGCCCTGCATCAGTTCTCGGCGCAGATTGTCTCGGCCGTCTGGCAGCATAAAGCCTATCTCGGCATCGAACATCTGCTCACGGAGCGGGAAAAAGGCGTCTACCGCCGCGGCCGCAATGCGAAGAGCCATGCGCCGCGCAGTGCGAGTGTGGCGGAGTATCATTCCAGTACCGGGTTTGAGGCCCTGCTCGGCACACTGTACCTTAGCGGTCAGCAGGAACGCTTGCAGGAGCTCTGCGAGGCCTCATTCCAGATTGTCGCCCAGGCCATGATGCAAGAGATTAAAGCCAAGGCCCCAGAGTGAATTTTCCGGCCCCGCCGGGGCTTTTTAAAGGAGCAATATGTTAAAAGTAACGCTATTAGAATATACGCCCGACCCCGAGCGGGTCGTGGCGATGGCCGCACGTCTCTGTTACTCAGCGAGCGGTGCGGCAGAGCTCGCTGAGCAGCTCAGCGAGGAGCGGGTCAAGGAAATGGTGCAGAAAATCGTAGCCCTCGGCCATGCCTCCTGCCTCGAACATGCGTCGTTCACGTTTGGCATCGAGGGCGTGAGCCGTGTGCTCACACATCAGCTCGTGCGGCACCGTATCGCCTCCTATGACCAGCAGTCGCAGCGCTATGTGGCCGCGCATGGTTTCCAGTACATTACGCCGCCCACTATCGCCGACCAGCCTGAGGCCAAAGCGAAGTTTGACGCACTCATGCAGCAGATTCGCCAGACCTATGACGAGCTCACGGATATGGGCGTGCCGAAGGAGGATGCGCGCTATGTGCTCGCGAACGCAGCCGAGACAAAAATCCTCGTGACGATGAATGCCCGCACGCTGCTGCATTTCTTTAACCTGCGCTGCTGCAACCGTGCGCAGTGGGAAATCCGGGCGATGGCCTATGAGATGCTGCGTCTCGTCAAAGCGGTCGCGCCGACACTCTTTCATAACGCAGGTGCGAGTTGTGTGAATACGGGCCGCTGCCCTGAGGGCAATATGACCTGCGGTAAATTTAAGGAAATGCTGAAATTGCGCGAGGACTAAAATGGCAGATTTTAAACAAAAGCGACACGGCGGCAAGCCAACGGGGCACAGGCAGGAGCCGCAGAGCCAGGCGCGCGGCGGCAAAGTACGTGCGGCAAGGCCAGCGGCTAAGCCGGCACCAGCAATGCCCGCACAGCTGCCAGATGATGTGCTCGTGGGCCGCAATGCGGTGACCGAGGCCCTGCGGGCGGGGCGCGGCATCAACCGTGTGCTGCTCGCCCAGGGCGACCATGCGGGCTCTATCCCCGAGATTGAGGCGCTCGCTCATGCACAGGGCGTACCCGTGCAGTATGTGGAGCGCAGCAAAATCGAGGCCATAGCGGCTGGCACGCGCCACCAGGGGGTACTGGCCTATGTGGCGCCGGTGGCCTACGTGGAACTCGAGGATATCCTGCAGGCGGCCGCGGCTAAAGGGGAACCACCCTTTTTGCTGCTCTTAGACGAGCTGGAGGACCCGCATAATCTCGGGGCGCTCCTGCGCACGGCGGATGCCACGGGCGTGCACGGCGTGCTCATCCCGAAGCGCCGCAGTGTGCCCCTTACCGCGACCGTCGCCAAGACCTCGGCCGGTGCGGTCGAGTATGTGCCCGTGGCGCGCATCGGCAACATCGCGCAGACGCTCAAGGAACTCAAGCAAAAAGGTTTTTGGGTGGCGGGGGCCGATATGGATGGCAGTCAGCAGTATTGGGAGGCTGACCTCACGGGACCGCTGGTGCTCGTAGTAGGCAGTGAGGGGCACGGTATGAGCCGCCTCACGAAGGAGAACTGTGATTTTATCGTCAAAATGCCGATGGTGGGACGCATCAACTCCCTCAATGCCTCGGTGGCGGGCTCCATCCTCATGTATGAGTCACTGCGGCAGCGCCTGCTGCAAGTGCAGGCCGCCCAGAGGTAATCGATTGTTTTAGGTCAAGAGTCCTATACCCTTGACTACTGCAACAATTCGGGGTATAATGCGGGTATGTGTAAAGATTAGATGAGTATAAGAGAAGATCACAACCAGAAGGGGCAGGTTTCCATGGAAGCAGAATCGAGTCTCAGAAATATACGCGCAGATGAAGATCCGGCTTTTGCCGATTTAACAGACGAGGAAATCCTCCTGGAAATCAAGGAAAAAAGTAATAAGGCGGCGCAGAACTACTTAATTGGCAAGTACCGCAATTTCGTACGGGCCAAGGCGCGTTCCTATTTCCTCATCGGTGCCGACCGCGAGGATATCATTCAGGAGGGGATGATTGGCTTCTACAAAGCCATCCGTGACTTCCGCAATGATAAATTGTCCTCGTTCCGTGCTTTTGCGGAGCTCTGTGTGACGCGCCAGATTATCACGGCCATCAAGACGGCGACCCGGCAGAAGCACATACCGCTCAACTCCTATGTCTCGCTCAACAAACCTATCTACGATGAGGACTCTGACCGCACGCTCCTCGATGTACTCTCGGGGGCGAAGGCATCTGACCCGGAGGAACTGGTCATCAGCCAGGAGGAGTTCACTGAGATTGAGCGCAAGATGGAGGAAATCCTCTCGGGGCTCGAGTGGCAGGTGCTCATGAGCTACCTCGATGGCAAATCTTATCAGGAGATTGCGCATGACCTCGGGCGGCATGTGAAGTCCATCGACAATGCCCTGCAGCGCGTCAAACGCAAACTGGAAAAGTATATGGAGAACCGTGGCGAGGATATCGATATCAACACGATTTACCGCGGTCTCTCGTCCATCAACCGCCGTCTGCGGGCCAGCACGGAATATACGGATGATGACTATACCTCGGACAAATAAACAGGCATAATATACAGGCAGCTGCCGCACCATGCGGTGGCTGTTTTTTTTGAATATTTTTAGAAAATAAAGCAGGAGATTGGCTCTTATATAGAGAAACCTTCTGCTATCATAAGATAAGTTTAATTTATATTGCTGTTCAACGGCGGGTTTAGGCCAGTTGCAGAGAAGTTTCGTTCGGTTTATAATGACGGCGTCGGTAAGTGTTAACGAAACCGGAGGTAACATTATGATGCAGGCCAGGGATGACGAATTGCTTGCGTATCCGGTACAACGCTATGTGGCTGAGGCACAGAGCTTTGTCGAGACGCAAAAGTTCACCTCGAAAGAGGTTTATCTCGATATCACGCTGAATGGTGAGTTCCTCACGACGGCCTACTGCTCGCCAGGGGACCACGCCGACCTTGTCGTGGGTATCCTCGCCCAAATGGGCAAGATTCGCACGGCGGCGGATATTACGCGCCTCACTATCGACGAGGCTGCGCTGAAGGCTGAGGTCGTTACTACGGCGGCGGCACAGGCGTTTGCGGCTGAGGCCGCCCAGAATCCCCGTTACTATCGGGCACGTCAGATTCTTGACTGTGCGCCGGAGCAAATCTTCGAGCGGCCCAAGGACGTACGCTTTGTGGCGGGGGATATCCTCGCTACGGCCGACTATCTGCTCGGTACGCTCGCGGCTACGCATGCCAAGACCAATGGCGTACACAGCGGTGTCATCTACGACCAGCAGCGGCGCAAAATCCTTGTGTTCCGCGAGGACATCGGTCGTCACAACGTCTTTGACAAGCTCTATGGCTGGAGCCTCCGGCACCAGGTGGACATCACCGATAAAATCATCGTGTTCAGCGGGCGCTGCTCGTCGGAGATGATGCTGAAACTCGGCCGCATGGGCATCGCCGCCGTGGCTGCGAAGTCTGTGCCCACGACGCTCTCACTGGCGCTCGCGGAGAAGCTGGGTATCACGCTTTGTGCGCGCATGGCACCGGGCAGTTTCTGCGTCTACACGCATCCGGAGCGTATCGTGCTCAGCCTCGCGGAGGCCCAGAAAAAAGTTGGCTGACCATCATACTTTTTTTCAATGGGGATTATAAATATTATGTATACAGTATGTGAATGCGGCGCATAATCTGCATGAATCCGGGGTATAACCCCGGTTCAATATATATTGTGTTTTACACAAGGAGGAAAAATTATGGAACTAAGTAGACGTGATTTCCTCAAGGCTACGGGTCTGGCCAGCATTGGCACGGCTCTGGCCAGCCTCGGCATCGACATGCCGAAGGTCAAAGCGGCGGCCAAGGAGTTCAAGCTCAAGGGCGCCAAGGAGTTTACCTCCATCTGCCATTTCTGTGCCTGCGGCTGTGGTGTCGTTGGCTCAGTGAAAGATGGCAAGCTTATCAATCTCGAGGGTGACCCCGACAGCCCGATTAACCGCGGCGCACTTTGCAGCAAGGGCCTTGGCTATGGCCAGGTACCTAACTCCAAAGAGCGCGGTATGAAACCACTCTACCGCGCACCGGGCAGCGACCATTGGGAGGAAATCTCCTGGGACGAAGCCATCGACAAGGCGGCGCATGCGTTTAAGAAAGCGCGTGACGAGAACTGGCGGGCTACCGAGAACATCGATGGCCGCGAGGTGCGCACAAACCGCACGGACGCCATCGCCTTTATCGGCGGCTCGCAGGTCAACAACGAGGAGTGCTATCAGCTCATCAAGATGACACGTGGCCTCGGTGCCGTCTATACGGACAACCAGACGCGTGTCTGCCATGCCACGACGCCGCCGGCGATGGGTGCGGCCTTTGGCCGCGGCGCGATGACGAGTACCTGGATGAACCTCAAAGATGCCAAACTCATCTGGATTGAGGGCTCCAACCTCGCTGAGTGCCACCCGATGGGCCTCAAAAATGTCATGAAGGCGAAGGAGAACGGCGCGAAAATCGTGCACGTCGATATGCGCTTTACGCGTACCTCGAAAATCGCCGATAAATTCATCCAGATTCGTCCGGGCACGGATATTGTCTTCCTCGGAGCTATCATCAACTATATTATCCAGAACAGGAAATTTGACGAAGACTATCTGCGCCGCAATACGAATGCGTTCTGTCTGTTGCGCCCGGATTTCGGCTTTAAAGATGGCCTGTTCTCCGGCTACAATGAGGCCACGCGCTCGTACGATATGACGACCTGGGGCTATGACCTCGGGCCGGATACGAAGCCGCAGAAGGCCAGCGATATCTTTGCGCCGCATACGGTCATGAGCGTGATGCAGGAGCACTACAGCCGCTATACCTTTGAGATGGCCTCGAACATCACGGGCATCCCCGCCGAGGAAATCAAGGCGGCGGCCGAGCTCTTCAGCAGCGTACGCCCGGCCATCTTCATGTATGCACTCGGCATGACGCAGCACACCGTGGGCGTGGAGAATATCCGCTGCTTTACGGTCTTGCAGCTGCTCATGGGTAATGTGGGCCGTGCGGGCTGCGGTATCGACGCCATGCGCGGACAGCCGAACGTGCAGGCCTCGACGGATTTCGCCATCGAATTCAACTGCCTGCCGGGCTATCTCGACTATCCGACGGAAAAGACGGACACGTTCAAGAAATGGGAGGACAAGAGCGGCACGTTCCGCTCGAAGTTCCTGCGCAACACACTGCTAGCGTGGTACGGTGAGCATGCGACAGCCGAGAACGACTACGGCATGAAGTTCCTGCCCATCCGCAACAGCCATCATAACGATTCCATCTATGGCATGTTCGATGAGGCCAATCTCGGCACCGTGAAGTGCATCTACGTGACGGGCCAGAATCCGGCTGTAACGAATGCTAACCTCACGCTCGTACAGAATGGTTTGAAGAAAATCGACTCGCTGATTTGTCAGGACATTTTCGTCAACGAGACGGCGGAGTTCTGGAACAAACCGGGCGAGAACCCGAAAGACATCCAGACGGAGGTCATCTATCTGCCGGCCTGCTCCTATCTCGAGCGCCGCGGTACGATTACGAACTCCATGCGCCTTGTGCAGTGGCGGCAGGAGGGGCCGGAGCCTCTCGGCGACTCGAAGCCGGACTACTGGATTTGCAACCAGCTCTGGCACCGCATCGTCGAGCTCTATAAAGACTCCACGGACCCGAAGGACGAGCCCATCAAGTTCATGACGTGGAACTACTCTGACGACCATACGGTCGAGGATATCCTCAAAGAGGTCAACGGCTATGACCTCACGACGGGCAAGCTGCTGAACGGCATCCGCGAAATCAAGGCGGACGGCACGACGAACAGCGGCATGTGGATTTACGCCGGTGTCTACGCGGGCGGCGAGTCCCTGCCGCAGCGCCGTGGGCAGGACGACGAGGGCGACCGCGGCATTTATCCGCACTACGCCTGGTGCTGGCCGGATAATATCCATATGCTCTACAACCGCGCTTCGTGCGATGAAAAGGGCCAGCCGATTGACCCCGACAAGAAGCTCGTCTGGTGGGATGCCGCCAAGGGCGAGTGGGATGGCTACGATGTGCCGGATGTGGGCAACCGCAAGGCGGGTCCCGATACGCCGGACGGGCAGAAACCTTTCCGCATGAACGGCGAGGGCATCGGCCGTCTCTTCGCGGCGAACTATACGGACAAGAACCCCGACGGCACCTCACGCGACCACTCCAGTACGCCGGTCGATGGCCCGCTGCCCGAGTTCTACGAGCCGGTTGAGAGCCCGACGAAGAATGCACTCCATGAGAATGCGCAGTTCAATCCCTGCTGCATCTATCCGCGTGTGCCCGAACTGCAAAAGATTGGTACGCCGGACGAGTTCCCGTACGTACTCACGAGCTCGGGCATCGCTGAGCATTGGTGCTCTGGTACGGTCACGCGCAATATCCCCTGGCTCAACGAACTGGTCAAGGAGCCGTTCGTCGAAATCAGTGAACAGCTCGCCAAAGAGCTCAGCATCAAGGCGGGCGACAAGGTGAAGGTGCGTTCCATCCGCGGCGAGGTGCAGGTCAAGGCTATGGTCACGAAACGTGCGCAGCCGCTGATGATTAACGGCAAGGAGACGCATATGGTCTGGATGCCTTACAGCTGGGGCTTTAAAGGTCTCTCCAAGGGCCCGTCCACGAACTATATCACCATCGATGCGCTCGACCCGAACGTGCAGGAGCAGGAGTTCAAAGCCTGCCTCGTCGATATCAAGAAAGCGTAATTCTTTAGATAAACTTTAGATAAAGAAGGAGAGTCCTATGTCCAAGCAGCCCACAGCGATGCTGAACGACTATCTGCAAGCCCATCCGTTTTTACAGGAGACGGCAGCGCTTTATACGCAGCTGGCCCAGGCGGTGCAAGAAGCCGTGGTGCCGGCGGCACTGCCCACAGTTGAGACTTGCCAGCAGTTAGTAAAGGAGCGGCTGCCCTTGCTGCAGCAGCCGCAGTTGCAAGCAACTTTTGTCAAAATGGCGGTGGCGGCACTCCCTGATGTGCTCCTGGCTTGTCAAAAGCTTCAGGAGCCGCAGCAGCTGTGCCGGGCGGTCAAAGACTGGGCCGTTTGGACGTCTGAGGCTGAGCGGCAGGAGGTACAGGAACTGTTCCGCCTGCTCATTACGCAGCAGGATAAAGCCGTGGCAGATATGGCCGCTCAGGTTAAACTGCCTGTGACGGTACTGCGGCTCGTGGGCTGGGCCATCGTGGACGCGCTGGTGCCGCCTGAGCTCAAGCAGGCCGCCTTTTGGACGGATCTGGGCTGGCGGGAGAATTTCTGCCCCGTCTGTGGGCGTCAGCCAGTCATGGCCCAGCTCAAGAAGGCGAGCGAGGCCAACGGCGCCGAACGCTATCTGAGCTGTGGCGGCTGCCATACACAGTGGCATTTCACGCGTATCGGCTGTGTCTACTGCGGTAACAAGGACACGGAGCATTTGCCGATTTTTCTTCCCGATGATGGGCAGGTGCGCATCGATGCCTGTGACCACTGCCACAGCTACATCAAGACGTATGTCGGCCACGGTCAGGAGCCTATCCTGCTCCAGGACTGGGCCACGCTGCACCTCGATGTGCTGGCCGAGGAAAAAGGACTCAAGAAACATGGTAATGTAATCGTAGCATCGGAGTAAGAGAGTCAATCCAACTCGCATGCGAAAGGAGATACAATCATGGCAAAAGAAATGGCTATGCTGCACGATATTTCCCGTTGCAGCGGTTGCCGCGCCTGTATGGTCGCCTGTAAGCAATGGCATGACCTGCCGGCCGACATGAGCACGCCCTTTAACGGGCAGTATCAGTCCCATGACAGTTTGACGCCGACGACGCTGAACCTCATCAAGTTCAACGAGACGACGGACGAGCAGGGCAAATTCCGCTGGGATATCATCAAGGTACAGTGCATGCACTGTGGTGACCCGGCCTGCCGCAACGGCTGCCCGGAGAACGCCATCGCCAAGCTGGACAGCGGCGCGGTGGTCATCAACGAGGACCAGTGCGTGGGCTGTGGCTACTGTGCGAAGAACTGCCCGTTCGGTGTGCCGAAAATCGATGGCATCACGCATAAGTCCAAGAAGTGCGACCTCTGCTTTGACCGCATTCAGGAGGGGCTCGTGCCCTCCTGTGCCAAGACCTGCACGGCGGACGCCATCAGTTTTGGCACGAAAGAGGAGATGGAAAAACTCGCCCACGAACGGCTGGAGGTCGTGAAGCAGAAGTTCCCGAACGCCCAGCTCTACGGTGTGGGTGACAACAAAGTCGGCGGCAACCATATGATGTATATTCTCACGGATAAGCCGGAGACATTCGGCCTGCCTGCTGACCCCGAAAACCCGAAATCCATCAATATGTGGAAAGATGTTGTGCGCCCGGTCGGCCAGCTGGCTGGTATCGGCGCCGTTGCCGGTATCGTGGGCATGGCGGCCGTTGCCAAGTTCCGCAAGGACCGTATGGACAAGAACCATCATAAGGAGGGCTGATTATGGCAAAGCTCAAATATTTGCCGCGCCATAAGAAAGGCTTTATCATCTGCCACTGGCTCAATGGTATTGCCTTCCTCATGTTGTTTTTGACGGCATTGCCGCTCTATGTGCCGGGGCTTAGCGGTTTTTATCATGCGGTTGGCCCCCATGCGTTGCAGCTCGCGCACCGGTTCTTTGCGGTGGTCTTTATTGCAACGCCGGTGCTGGGCCTCTTTATCGCGCGGGAGGGCTATGCCACGCTCATCCGCGAGGCGACGCATTTCACGAAGGCGGATATCGAGTTCCAGCAAAAGTTCCCCGCTGAGCTCATCGGCGGCGAGCCGGATATGCCGAAACAGGGCTTTTACAATGGCGGCGAGAAAATGAATATTCTGCTGCAAATGGGGCTCTGGGTGGTACTCGTAGCCTCGGGTCTCGTGCTCTGGCTGGGACAGGGTTTGCCGCAGGCTTTGCAGGCCTGGGCCATTCCCATTCACAGCATCGCGGGCGGCTGCGGTTTCGCGGCAGCGCTCGGCCATATTTACCTTGCCATCGGCGTGAACCCGGATTCGTTCCAGGGCATGAAGGATGGCACGGTGAAGACTGAGTATGCGGTGAAGCATCATGGCAAGTGGGTGGATGAGCTCGTAGCCTCGGGTAAAATCGACCGTAAGGATATTGAATGAGTCCTGCCTGAAGGCGTTGTGACAAAAGTTAATGCCTTTTTGTGCGAAGTATGATAGAATAATAATAAGCAAAGCGACTCCGAGCAAAGGTGTGCTAAGGCTGTTGAGAGCTATGCCATCGCGCCGGGGTGACGGGGGAAACGCCGTCGCCTTCCGTGTTGAAAAGGGGTCTGCTGGATAGGATAAGACTATCTAGAAGACTGCCCTTTTGCGGACGTTCGCATGGGGCAGTCTTTTTTTGCTCTGCGATACTTCGCCACTGGGGTGTATCCCGACTACGCTAAGTAAATTTGCTGCGGGAAAAATTTTTCCAAGAATTAATCCTGTAAATAGACTTAAACGCGCTTCGCTTGAACGAAAGTCAATTTACGAGGAAGCTGGTAGGAAAAATTTTTCCCGCTTAACGCAAATTTCCAACGCTTCGTCGGGCCACACCCCAGCGGCTCCGGGGCAATACGTTAATGCTTCTTTCCACTCTATTTTACTGGGGGATTGGCTTTATGAAAGAAATGAAGACTGTGGATGCCGTGGGACAGATTTTGTGCCACGATATTACGCAGATTATTAAGGGTGTGACGAAGGATGCACGGTTCCGCAAGGGGCATGTGATTACCGAGGAGGATATCCCGGTGCTCTTGTCGCTGGGCAAGGACCATATCTTTATCTGGGAGAACGATGCGACGAAGATGCACGAGAATGAGGCGGCGGCGGTGCTGCGGGATTTGTGCATGGGTGAGCACATGACGGCCACGGAGCCGAAAGAGGGCAAGATTGAGCTCAAGGCAACGTGCGACGGCGTGTTTCAGGTGGATGCGGCGCGGTTTGATGCCGTGAACTCCCTGGATGAGGTGACGATTGCGACATTGCCGCAGAATTTCCCCGTGCACAAGGGGCAGAAGCTTGCGGGTATGCGCGTGATTCCCTTGGTTATCGCGCGGGAGAAGATGGCGGAGGTGCAGCGCGTGGCGGGGCAGGCGCCGTTATTGCGGTTGCGGCCTTATTTGCAAGGGCTCAAGGTCGGGGTGGTGACGACGGGCACGGAGGTGTTTCTCGGACGCATCGAGGACACGTTTACGCCCGTTATCGAGCAGAAATTGCAGCGCTTTGGCCTGACCATCAATGAGCATCGTCTGAGCGATGATGTGAAGGAGCATACGGAGGCGAACATCCGCGAACTGTTAGACCTCGGCATGGATCTCATTTTGTGCACGGGCGGCATGAGCGTGGACCCCGATGACCGCACACCGGCTGCCATTCGCGATGCGGGGGCGGAGATTGTGACTTATGGCGCACCGGTGCTGCCGGGGGCCATGTTCCTGCTCGGTTATTTCCAGCGCGCGGGGCGCACGGTGCCGGTCATGGGTTTGCCGGGGTGTGTGATGTATGCGCAGGCGACGGTGTTTGATATGGCGTTGCCGCGCATCCTCACGGGTGAACGGCTCACGCGTGCGGAGATTCGCCACTGGGGTATCGGCGGCCTCTGTCAGAGCTGTCCAACATGTCACTATCCCGTCTGCGGGTTCCAGCATTAAAGGAGATAGTGTCATGCAAGATTTAAGCTTAGAGCAGGCGCTGGACGTTATCCTCGCTCATGCCCCGCAAATCACGGACACGGAGCAGGTGCCCCTCTTGGAGGCGCTCGGGCGCGTGCTGGCCGTGGACGTCACGGCCCCCTTTCCCAATCCGCCTTTTGACCGCTCGCCGCTCGATGGCTATACGTTCCATCATGCGGCGACGGTGGGGGCGAGCGAGGCAGAGCCCGCTGTGCTTACCATCGTGGGTGAGGAGTGTGCGGGTGATTACTACGCGCAGGCAGTGCCGGCTGGGCAGGCGGTGCGCATTATGACGGGTGGCGCCATCCCGCAGGGCTGTGACTGCGTGGTGCGGCAGGAGAGCGTACGGGTCGAGGGCGATAAGCTCTATGTGCCCTTTGCGACGCACGCGCACGAAAATTACTGTTTCGCGGGTGAAGATGTGCAGCAGGGCGCGGTCATCGCACGGGCGGGGGAACGGCTCACGGCCGCACACCTTGGTGTCATCGCGAGCATGGGCTATGCCGGAGTGATGTGTTACCGTCCCTTGCGTATCGCGCTTGCGAGTACGGGTGATGAGTTGCTCGCACCGGGTGAGCCTTTGCGGCCAGGTAAAATCTACAACAGCAACCTCTATATCCTCGCGGGGCGGTTGCACGAAATGGGCTTTCAGCCGCAACTGCTCGGCATTCTGCCCGACAATGTAGAGGAGGCGGCCGAAGTCGTGGCTTTGGCGGCACATGATGCTGATATCGTGCTTACGACGGGCGGCGTCTCCGTGGGCAAAAAGGATATCATGCACGGTGTGGTCAAGGCTGTCGGCGAGCGTCTGTTCTGGCGCGTGTGCATGAAACCGGGCGGCCCCGCTATCGCCTATACCGTGGGGGATACGCTGGGTATCGCACTTTCTGGCAACCCCTTTGCGAGTTATGCGACCTTTGAGCTTTTGGCTCGGCCGGCGATGGCGCAGCTGGCACGGCGTCAGGACCTCGCGCTGGCACGGCGGCGGGTTACGCTGGCGGACGCGTTCCCCAAGGCCAGCCGTGGACGGCGTTTTATCCGCGCCCGCGTGACGGCGGACGGTGCGGCACATCTGCCTCAGCAGCACGCCTCGGGCAGTCTGGCCTCGGTGGTGGGTTGCAACGCTTTTCTGGATATTCCCGCAGGTTCGGGGCCGCTGGCGGTGGGGGACACTGCCGAGGCCGTCATGTTGTGGTGATATAGGTTAGGGAAATTAGTATGGGGGTTATAGTAGAGCGTCAGAAGCAAGGAGGTGGGCACGATGCTGGACGGTTGCCAGCGTAAAATAGAATATCTGCGCCTCTCGCTGACCGACCGCTGCAACCTGCGCTGTCAGTACTGTATGCCAGCGGCGGGCGTAGCCAAATTGCGCCATGAGGATATCTTGACTTATGACGAAGTCCTGCGTGTGGTGCGTGCGCTGGCATACCTGGGTGTGCGCAAGGTGCGCCTCACGGGCGGCGAGCCGCTGGTACGGCGGGGCATTGTGGACTTGGTGCGCGAACTTAAGGCCGTGCCGGGCATCGAGCAGGTGGTCATGACTACGAACGGCGTAGCGCTCGCGTCTATGGCGCATGAACTCGCGGCGGCAGGGCTCGCTGGCATCAATTTGAGCCTCGATACGCTCGATGCGGCGACTTTTCGCCAGCTGACGCGGGTTGGCACCCTGGATGATGTTCTTGCAGGGCTGGCGGCGGCACAGGCGGCAGGTCTGCGGCTGAAAATCAACTGTGTGCCTCTGCGCGGTATCAATGAGGCCGATATCCCGCGTCTCGTGGCACTCGCGCGTGATACCGATGTGCAGGTGCGTTTTATCGAGCTCATGCCCATCGGCTGTGCGCGTACGGCCGGGCTCAGCGGCATCCCGATGGCGGAGGTACGCGCACGTATCGAGCAGCATTTCGACTTACGGTTGCAGCCCGTGGCCAGTCCAGCTTTGAGCGGCCCGGCCGTCTGTTGTCGTCTGCCCGGGTTCGTGGGGCAGGTAGGCTTTATCGATGCGCTGGAGCACAAATTTTGCACGGAGTGCAACCGCGTACGGCTTACCGCGGAGGGCTTTTTGAAACTTTGTCTCAATGCGAAGGATGGCCTCGACCTGCGCACACTCCTGCGCGGGGGTATCAGTGATGAAAATTTGCGGCTGGCGCTGCGGCAAAGTATTTGGCACAAGCCGCGGGAGCACCATTTCGCCGATGCCCATGACGCCAGCCGCGACCAGCGGGCCATGTATCAGGTCGGCGGCTGAGTGAGTTCCCAGGGTAATGTGATGGCATAGGCATATGCGCCCGGTGGGGCAGGAGGATAACGGCATGAATACAAAAGGTACAATCAAAGCCATTTGCACGAGTGAGAAAAAAGGCACGCTCAAGCAGCCTGTGACAGAGGCGTTTTTCGTCACGGAGTACGGTATCCGCGGTGACGCCCATGCGGGCAACTGGCACCGGCAAATCAGCCTGCTCGGGGAGCAGGAGATTATCGACTTTCGTAACAAGGGCGTTGACGTGAAATTCGGCGCCTTTGGCGAGAATATAGTGGCCGACGGTTTTCGTTTCCGCGAGCTGCCCGTGGGTACACGCTTGCGGGCAGGCGACGTCGTGCTCGAAATCACGCAGATTGGTAAAGAATGTCACAAAAGCTGCGCTATCCGCCAGCAGGTCGGTGACTGCATCATGCCGCGCGAGGGCATCTTTGCCCGCGTGCTGCACGGCGGCACCCTCAAAGCGGGCATGACACTGGAACGCATGACCGGGCCTATCCCTATGGATGCGGCGGTTATCACGGCCAGCGACAAGGGCAGCCGCGGCGAACGCGAGGATTTGAGCGGTCCGGCGGCGGCGCAAATGCTTCAGGCGGCGGGTTACAAGGTCGTTGATACCTGCATCCTGCCCGACGAAAAGGATGTGCTGGCGGCTAAGATGTGCGCGTACGCCGACCTCGGCATCGGCCTCATCGTCACTACGGGTGGCACGGGTTTCTCCGTGCGCGACGTGACGCCTGAGGCTACGCGTGAGGTCTGCGACCGTCTGGCTCCCGGTATCGCCGAAGCCATGCGCGCACTTTCCATGCAGGTCACGCACCGCGCCATGCTCAGCCGCGCCACGGCCGGACTCACGCGCCGCTCGCTCATCGTCAATCTCCCCGGCAGTCCGAAAGCCGTCAACGAATGCCTCGGCTTTATCCTGCCCGAGCTCGCGCACGGCCTGCAAATCCTGCGCGGCGATACCGCCGAGTGTGCCCGCAAGTAAAGCGTATCTCGCCGTATAGGGCGTTGTTATAGATAAGTTGCCCTGTTTGCACAAAAAGGAAGATGTATATGTTCAAGTTCAACCGTAAATTCGCTGCCACCGCAGTGCTCGCCAGCTCACTTTGCCTGCTCGCCGGCTGTGGCGGTCAGTCCGCCAGCACCAGCAGTTCCTCTGCATCCTCCTCGGGCGGCACGCAGAAGGTCCTGCATGTCTCGGCGGCGGCCAGCCTCACCAACGTCATGCAGGACATCGCGGCTGACTACGAAAAACAGCACCCGGATGTAAAAATCGAATTTAACTTCGGCAGCTCGGGTGCACTCCAGCAGGCCATCGAAAACGGCGGGCAGGCGGATGTCTTTGTCTCGGCCGCCCAAAAACAGATGAATGCGCTGGAAAAAGGCGGCCTGCTCGCTGACGGTACGCGCGCAGACCTGCTCATCAACGACGTCGTGCTCATCGTGCCGAAAGACAGCCAGAAGGGCATCGTCACATTTGAAGACCTCAAGGGAGACAAAGTACAGCACCTCGCGCTCGGTGAGCCCAAAGGCGTGCCCGTCGGCCAGTACTCCGAAGAAATCTTTACGAAAATGAACATGCTCGATGCCATGAAGGCCAAGGCCGTCTACGGCTCCGATGTGCGCCAGGTCCTCGCTTGGGTCGAAGGCGGTGAAGCTGATGCCGGCCTCGTCTATGCTACCGATGCCGCCATCACCGATGGGGTTAAAGTCGTAGCCAAAGCACCAGCTGACACCCACAAGCCCATCATCTACCCCGCAGCCGTGCTCAAAGACTCCAAGCAGCTTGACCTCGCCAAAGACTTCGAGCAGTTCCTCAAGAGCGACACCAGCAAAGCCCTCTTCGAGAAATACGGTTTCACGATGGCTAAATAAAATAGTGGGAATAAAGAGTAAAGGAAATTAAAGCCATCAACATACAAATAGGCCGAGGGCGTGGCATAGCAAAAGCGAAGCGTTGGAAATTTGCGTTAAGCAAGAAAAATTTTTCCTACTAGCTGCCTCTAAAAATGACTATCGTTCAAGCGAAGCGCGTTTTAGTCTTTTTTAAGGATTAATTCTTGGAAAAATTTTTCTTGTAGCAAATTTACTCAGCGTAGCGTTGCTATACCGCGCCCTCGGCCGTTGGCTGGTACTCCAAGAAAGGGGCATATATGGATATTTCACCACTACTTATATCGCTCAAGACCGCTGTAACGGCGACGGCGATTACATTTTTTGCGGGCATAGGCCTCGCGTTGCTCGTGGCGCGGCTGCGGCGGGGGCAGGGGCTCGCGGATGCGCTCATTACGCTGCCGCTTGTACTGCCTCCCACCGTCGTGGGCTACTTCCTGTTGCTCACCTTTGGCCGCCGCAGCACCATCGGCCAGTTCCTGCTCCAGACTTTTGACGTCAGTATCGTCTTCAGCTGGCCAGCCGCCGTCATCGCCGCAGTCGTCGTCTCTCTGCCCCTCATGTACCGCACGGCCCGTGGCGCCTTTGAACAGCTCAATCCCGATATCATCGCGGCCGCGCGCACGCTCGGCGTCTCCGACTGGCGTATCTTTTGGCACATCCTCATCCCAAATACGCGCGCGGGCATCCTCGCTGGCCTCGTGCTTGCTTTTACCCGCGCCCTTGGCGAGTTCGGCGCAACCATCATGTTTGCGGGCAATATCCCCGGCGTTACGCAGACCATGAGCACGGCCATCTACGCCGCGGTACAGGCCAATGACTACGACCTCGCGGGGCAGTGGGCCCTCATTATCGTGGCCTTTTCCTTCTTCTTTGTCGGCCTCATGAACTGGTGGACGGCGCGGTTGAACCACGGCGTGCGGCAGGGGGGGCTGTGAGATGGAACTCAAAGTAGACATCGAGAAAAAACTGCGCAACTTTACCCTGCGTGCTAAGTTTACCCTGCATGACGAAGTCTTTGCCCTGCTCGGGGCCTCGGGCTGTGGCAAGAGCATGACCCTCAAATGTATCGCTGGTCTCGCCACGCCGGATAGAGGACATATCGAGCTTGACGGGCAGGTGCTGTACGACAGTGCGCAGGGCATTGACCTGCCCCCGCAGGCGCGTCATATCGGCTACCTCTTCCAGTCCTACGCGCTCTTTCCCAACATGACCATCCGCGACAATATCCGTTTCGTGGCTGTGGGGACACGGGCAGAACAGGAGCAGAAAGTAGCGGCGGGTCTGCGGCGCTTTCACCTGGAGAAACTGGCCGATGCTTATCCTGCTGAGCTCTCGGGTGGTCAGCAGCAGCGCGCGGCGCTCGCGCGCATCCTGGCGGCGGACGCCAAACTCTTGCTGCTCGACGAGCCCTTCTCGGCGCTGGATAACTACCTCAAATGGCAGCTCGAACTCGAAATGCTCGACGTCCTGCAAGCCTATCACGGTGCGGCGCTCTTTGTCTCGCATGACCGCGGTGAAGTCTACCGCTTGGCCGACCGTGCGGCGGTGATTGCCCGGGGCCAGATGGAGCCACCGCGCCGCCGTCAGGAGCTGTTCCACAATCCCGGTACGCTTGCCGCTACCGTGCTCACCGGCTGTAAAAACGTCTCGGCAGCTCAGCTGGCAGCCGCGGCCGCATCAGATATGATTACGGAGGCTGGGCAGAGCAACGCTGCGCCAGTGTCGGCCACGTCTGGCACCACGGCATCAGCAAGTACAGTCACCTATGTTGAGGTTACGGACTGGCATTTGACGTTGCAGGTGGCGCAGGTGCCACCCGCCCTGCGCTATGTGGGCCTGCGCGCGCACTTTTTGGCGTTCTGTGCGCCGGGCGGGGTAACGCAGGCTGAGGCGCTACAGGCACATCCCGTGCCCGTACCAGCCAATGTGCACCGCATGCAGGTCACCCGCGTCATCGAGGATGTCTTCTCCTACCTCGTCATGGTGCGCCGCGCTGACGTTACCGAGGCACGTGCCCTGCGCTGGGAACTACCCAAAGATGCTTGGCAGCAAATTGCCGCCATCCTGCCTCCTGACCAGACCCTGTGGCTGTATTTCCCTCCGGAGAAAATAATGTTGATGGAGGAATGAATATTTCCTGTTTTAATTAAGACCTGTGTGTCGTAAAGAGATACAGGTCTTTTTGCTTGCGTAATTTTATAAATTCGGCTTTTTGTCTTGCGCAACGTGGAGAATTACGGCCTCGGCAGCTCGCATAAGGTAGCTTGATGATTTTTGTCATTGGCCGACGTGCGCGAACAGATATGGATTGACTTTCTTGCTGCGTGGGGCAATAATATAGTAAATAACGGATTTATGGTCTTATTATGATGGCTGGTTATTTACTGGGGAGGTGGCATAATGCTTTACTCAAAAATCTTTTTGCCCAAGGGAACGCTGGAGATTCATGTGGTACGGGAATACGAGGACAGAGATGGTGGTGACAACCTTGTGGTGCATATAGAGTGTGCTGAGAACAGGGAATGCCAGGCGGATTGGCGACTGCCAGATATCTATTGCACGCATTCCTATGGTTTTGATGAAGATGAGCGTTTTCAGCAGGAGGACTATCTGCGTAATAACGAAGCTATTATATGGGATGATTGGCGGAGGGAGGAGCAACATGCCTGAAGCAATAGAATCCTATTTAGGATATTATATCTATTTTTGGATCGGCGATGGCGTGGAACCTGTACATGTACATGTTGCTAAAAAGCAACAACCGAATGCAACAAAATTTTGGGTTACTACCGAGTCGGTAGAATTGGCTACAGATACCGGCTCTGTAGATAAAATAGATATGAAACGTATTTTGCGCTATTTGCGTCGTAATCGTACGCAGATCATAGCGCGCTGGTTGGCGCGTTTTGGTAAGGCGGACCTGAAAAGATAATAGCGTTTGTTAGTCCAAAGAGAAAGATCATATTGCCCACAAAAGACCTGTGTATCGTATTGGACACAGGTCTTTTATGGTGATTTTGTTACACATATAGAAGAGCAAATATGCTATACTATAGGGAAATAGTTTTACACATGTATGGTAGGAGAGGCATTATGACGAAATCTTATACTTTTACGCCGCAGGGCGTTTGCTCGAAGCAGATTACTTTTGATATTGTGGATGGCAAGCTGCACAACGTACATTTCGTAGGCGGTTGTGATGGCAATTTAAAGGCTGTCGGCAAACTTGTTGAGGGTGCGGATCCCAAGCAGATTGCGGCTTTGCTCGCTGGCAACGATTGCCGTGGGCGCGGCACGTCCTGTGCCGACCAGTTTGCAAAGGGCATCGAGGCGGCGCTGGCGGAGTAAGCCTTGACGCTGGTTTGAGGGGAGGTGCAGGCGATGTGTCACAAACAGGATGGGCAGCCTCAGCAAAAGGAACTGCCTTATTTTGACATCGAGGGCGCCTATGGCGGCTGGCAGGCCTGGTTTACCGACCGTTGGATGAAGATTGGCGGTTGTGCGGCCGTGACGGCCTGCGACGTCTGCATCTATTTGCAGCTTTACCGCGGTATGCAGCGGCTGTATCCTTTTGCTATTCAACACCTCACCCAGGCCGATTATGTGCGCTTTGGTATGCAGATGAAACCTTATCTGCGCCCGCGTTACTCTGGGGTAGACCGGCTCGACCTCTATATCACGGGCCTTGGCGGGTATCTCTACGACCACGGCGTGATGCTCGGGCTCGTGCCGTGGGAGGGCGAGCATAGCGAGGCTGAAACCCGCCGTGTTATCCGTCGGCAAATCGATGCAGGCCTGCCTATCCCCTGCCTGCTGCTCCGGCACCAGGACCCCGCGCTGCAAGACATTACCTGGCATTGGTTTATGCTCACGGGGTACCTGTGTTATGAGGATATGTTTTTCGTCAAGGTCGTGACCTATGGCAGTTGGCGTTGGCTGAACCTGCACTTGCTTTGGCAGACGGGCTACGCGCGTAAAGGTGGGCTCGTGCTGCTAAGGGATTGAGGCCGGCGGGCTGAGGGTAAAATTTGCGTTGCGGCTTATGTTGGGCGCATCTCTTGACGATATATGGGATAGAGGAGGGATGGACATGGATATGAGCATTGCCGCTATGTCGGTAGATATGCACGCCGCACAGGCGGGGCAGGATCTCGGCGTGGCCGTGCTGAAGATGGCCATGAACACTGCCACGGAAGGCACCAGTGAATTGCTGGATGATTTAGAGGCCAGCGTTGACCCGAATCTGGGACAAAACATTGACATTATGGCCTAAAGGGTCAGGTTTGTCAGAGGCGCCTGTACAGATTTTTCTGTGCAGGTGTTTTCTTTTGCTTTAAAATTGCTATAATAGGTGGTATCGCACTAAAATTTTCGGAGAGGAGGTAAACGCCTTTGCGTTTCTTCAGCAAAAATATCGATATGCTGCACGGGCCACTGCTGGGGCCATTGACGAAGTTTGCTTTGCCGCTGGCCTTGACCGCTGTGCTCCAGCAGCTTTTCAATACGGCGGATGTTTTTATCCTCGGGCAATATGTGGGCAGTAATGCCATCGCGGCGGTGGGCAACAATCTGCCGATTATCAGCTTGTTCGTGACCTTGTTTGTGGGTATTTCCCTGGGTGCCAATGTCAGTATTGCCCGCTTTATCGGAGGGCACCGGCTCAAAGAAACTATGGAGGCGGTGCACACAGCTTTTTTGCTCGCACTCATTCTAGGCGTTGTGCTGACCGTCGTCGGCGAGCTCACGGCGCGCTGGATGCTCGTGGCCCTCGATGTGCCGGGGCAGGTCATGGGCAGTGCCGAGCTTTATCTGCGCATTTACATGCTCGGGATGCCCGCGATTGGCCTTTATAATTTTGAGTCGGCTATTTTTCGCAGCCGGGGCAATACGCAGACGCCGCTCTATGCTTTGGCCGTGGCCAGCGTGCTGAACATCGCGTTGAACCTGTTCTCCGTTACCCTCGTCAACTGGGGCCTCGCGGGTGTGGCGGCGGCCACCGTGCTCGCGAACTATGTGGCGGCCTGGTTGCTTTTCCGGGCGCTTTGCGAGGCACATGGTACCATCCATCTCGAGCCGGCGGCGCTGCATTGGCAGGGTCGTTATGTGCGCGAAATCTTGCAAATCGGTCTGCCAGCGGGCATTCAGGGCATGGTTTTCTGCCTGTCCAACCTCGTCATTCAGGCGGCTATCAACAGTTTGGGGCCGACGGTCATGGCAGCCTCTTCGGCGGCCTTTATTGTGGAAATCAATATTTATTGCTTTATGATGTCCTTTGGTCAGGCGGTGACGACGTTTGTGGGGCAAAACTACGGTGCCGCGAACATCGAGCGCTGTTATCAGGTCTTCAAGGCCGGGCTCAAACTCATGACGAGCTTTACCATCTGCGTGCCGGCGTTGGCCTGCTATTTCGCGCCGCAGCTCGTCGCGCTCTTTGACCAGCATCCGGAGGTCATCGCCATCGCCTGTATTCGCATCTATTACGTCGTGGGCTTTTATATCCTCGACGGTACGATTGAGCTCTTCTCCGGTACGTTGCGCGGCTATGGCTGTTCCCTGCCGCCGGCGCTGATTACGCTTTTCGCTATCTGCGGGGTGCGCGTCCTTTGGATTTACACCGCCTTCGTTGCCTGGCCCACGTTCGAGACTATTATGATGTCCTATCCCGTCAGCTGGGCGCCCACCGTCATCCTGCTGGCGTTGCTCTATCGTTTCTATCGCCGCAATCTCAAGGTGACGCGCGTCCTGGCGTGAGCCCTGCGTCAAATATTTGCTTTATTATTTGGTATGTTAAAAGCCGTTGTCTCTGTAGCATAGAATGCAGGGACAACGGCTTTTGTTTGTACTGTTTATTTCACGATTTTATCGAGGATATTTCCTCCATGCTTGCCAAACCATTGTATCACGCGGTCGGCGGCGGGGGTGAGGAGGTACCAGCTCATGATGATGCTGATGGCACTCACCGAGCCGACGGTGACGTCGGTGAACCAGTGGGCACCTGACATGATGCGCGGCAGGGAAAACACGATGAAGACGGCGAGGGCGGCGAGTCCGGCCCGCCGTCCCAGGTAGCGCGCGGCGAAGCAAACGAAGATGAGCAGGAACATGCCGTGGTCACCGGGGAAACTGCTGGACGACCAGTCCTTGCACGGCCAGCCGGAGAGTTCGGAGACGCGGTTCACGTCCCAGCCGCTGGCCGTGAGGTATTTCGTGGCGCTGGCACGTTCCAGCCCCAGCGCATGGGAGAGCGTTTCGGTAAAGACTTTGTCAAACACCGCGCCCACGAGCATTGCGGCGCCCATGCACAACAGCCAGCGCCGCCCCGCTTTGTCCAGTTTGCGGTAGTGATATACATAGATGCCCAGCATCGCAAGGAAGGCCACGGCGTCAAAGGGCCGCAGGTTCGTAAATGCTACGAGATACAGGAAGGGCTTGCTCTGCGTCAGCAGGTGGTTGAAGAACAAGAAAATATTGCTATCGATGGTAAACCAGAAGTCGCGGCCCGCAGGTACATACCACCAGGTAAAGAGGGTTATGCCGAACAGGTTACAACCGATAATGGCAGGAAGATTACGCAAAAGAAGCTCCTTTCAAGATATTCCGGCCACTGGGCAATATAGCAACGCTTCGCGAAGTAATTTTGCTAAAAGAATTTTTTTGCCAAGAATTAATCCTTAAAAAAGACTTAAACGCGCTTCGCTTGAACGAGAGTCATTTTTAGAGGGTTCTGGTAGGCAAAAAAATTCTTTCTTAACGCAAAATTCCAACGCTACGCTTATGCTATATCACCCAGCGGCCTCCGAGGCTTGGTAAATTTCGTAACATCATTAGTACAAAGTATTATATCACTTTAAGTCAAGTTTATGTAAAGTTTATGTAGATGCAAATAAAACGGGCAGTTGCACGTAATCATGCAACTGCCCGTTGGGGAATTAACGAAATTTAGTTGTTGAACAGCGGCTCGCCTTCGTCCGAGTCGGGAGCCGGGCCAAGCTTGCCCTGGAGGTCGTGGTCGGTCATGGCGCAGACGCTGGAGTCTGACCAGACGTTCTCGGCCGTCTCAATCATGTCGATGATGGTGTAAATGGGGAGGATAATGCCCAATAGGCCAATCGGCGCGCCGATGGACGACATGAGGGAGAGTGTGAGGAAATAGCAGCCCATCGGTACACCGGCGTTGCCGATGGCGGCGAGCACGGCGATGAACAACCAACTGATCATCGTCCCCAGCGAGAGGTCAAAACCGGCATTCTGCATGACGAAAAGCGAGGTCACGAGGATAAAGGCGGCGCAGCCGTTCATGTTGATGGTCGTGCAGATAGGCAGTACGAAGCGCGAGACGCGGCGGTCAACGTGCAGATTGTTCTCGGCCGAGGCCAGCGTCACGGGCAGCGTGCCGGCGGAGCTCTTCGTAAAGAGGGCTACGGCGATGGCTGGGGCCATCTTGCGGAACACGTGGAGCGGGTTCAGACCGCGCACGATGAGGAACAGCGGCAGGATGATGAAGAACTGGATGGCGTTGCCGCCGAGGACTACGGCCGTGTATTTGCCGAGTGCGCCGACGATGACGCCCGCCTCAATCTGTGCTGAGAGCTGACCGGCGAAGGCGAGGATGCCGACGGGCAGGATAAAGAGCAGGGCACGGATGAGCGTGAAGAGCAGTTCCTGCGCACCGTAGAGCACCTTGAGCAGGGCGGCGCGGTTCTCGGTCTTGGGCATGAAGGCCAGGGCGAGACCGGTAGCCGCCGCAATCAGCATGACGGAGAGCACGTTGCCGGCGACGAAGGGCTGTACGAAGTTGTTCGGGATGACCGAAAGGAAGTGGTCATAATAGGAGAGCGAGCCGAGTTTTTGCACGGGCACGTCGGCTGCGGCCGCGCCGATAGCCTCGGCGGGCAGGTTGCCCGGCGCAATCCAGAGATAGAGCACGAGGCCAACGGCCGCTGCCGAGATGGTGGTCAGCAGGGTGTAGACCACGGCGTGAGCGAATATGCGGCCGGTGTTCTCCTTGGCGCCGAGGGCCGAGAGCGTGGTGATGACCGCGAGGGCGATGGTCGGCACCGCGATGAACTGGAACAGGCGGGTGAACACCGTCGCGACGAAGTTAAATAAGTCGTTGAGCGGCTGGATGCCCAGCCAGCCGAGTACGCCACCGAGGATGAGTGCACCGAACCATAGCGCGAACTGGCGCTTGTGGTGCTGTTCCTGGCGGTTGCGGCGAATGACTGCATCTGCCTGCTCCTGCACCGCTTGCGCGTTCTTGTCAGTTTCTGCCATAATGAATCCTTCTTTCTCAACTAATGATGATTGCTGCCAATAGAGCTCTAGCGTATGTTTGTTCAGCATCTAAACAAATCATACATGTTTAATATGGTTTACATTATAGCGGCAGTTTCACGCTTTGTCAACTGCATTTTGTTGCAAAATGCTAAATTTTATAGCGTATACATATGATGGTTGTCGCTATACAGCCAAAATTGACAAGCGGGGTGCGGTTTGTTATAATATTTTCTGTTGCCGAGCAAATCGGTTGTTTGCGCTCGTAGTCCAGTGGATAGGACGTTGGCCTCCGGAGCCGAAGGCGGGAGTTCGACTCTCCCCGAGCGCACCAGCGTATTCAAGTCGTCGCAGGTCGCGTCATCAGTTGCGACGGTTAGCATATTATAAGAAAAAGGCAGTCTGACTTTCAGGCTGCCTTTTCTCATGTCTAGTTCGTGGGACCTGTTTCCTAAAGGCGGATTTTAATGTAATCGGATTTGACACTATAAGGCTAATAGTATAGAATATTAGCCGATTGGGGAACCGTAGGATCCCGAGATTCATAGGAGGTTTTTGTAACATGAAAAAGACTTTGGCAATCGCCGCGGCCATCATGGCTCTGAGCAGCGCATCTGTCATGGCGGCACCGATCAATCAGATGGCGCCTAACGAGACGGCTATCGGTGCAGGCTCGAAGGAGCAGTATATCGAGCATAAAATCGCGGACAAGGCTACGCTCGGCTATGAGCATGCGGACCGTGACGAGTTCGGCAAGGACCAGCAGGATGTCTACCTGCAGTATGATGTTGTGGGCTCGCAGGTGAAACTCATCGGCGGCTATCGTTGGAAACTGCCGGGTGATAGGGATAACGCTTTCGGCGGTGTGGCGCTGAGTACGCCGCGTGTCATGGGCTTTGATGCCTATGCTTCCTATGTGGCAGGCAAGGATTTCGACGAAGTCCAGGTGGGCATGAACAAGAACATCCTGTTCAATGTAGACCTCAACGTCAACTACCATAACACGAAGCTCGATGGCATCGATCATCATGAGCACGGCGTAGGTGCCGGTCTCACTGTGAAGTTCTAAGACCTGCAAACGCCTAAAATAAGCAATAAAAAGGCCAACTGCTTGAGAGCATGTCTCTCTGGCGGTTGGCCTTTGTGGTGTCTGTGTTTATTTGCGGTGATGTTTGAGGAAGTTCTCGATGCGGGCGAGTGCCTCAGAAATTTTGTCGATAGAGGTGGCATACGAGCAGCGTACATGTCCCTCGCCGCAGGCACCAAAAGCTGTGCCCGGTACGAGCGCGACGTGCTCGGCCTGTAATAGTTCCTCGGCAAAGGCGTCGGAGGTGTAGCCCGTACTCGTGATGTCGGGGAAGATGTAGAACGCACCTTTCGGCTCAAAGCAGTTGAGCCCAAGTTTCATAAAGCCATCGTAGATGAGACGGCGGCGGCGGTCGTACTCGGCAAGCATCTTTTTGCGCGCCTTTTCCCCGTGACGCAGCGCCTCGATGGCACCGCACTGAGCCGTTACGGGCGCGCAGAGCATGGTGTACTGGTGGATTTTCGTCATGGCGGCGATGATGGTCGGGTTGCCCATGGCATAGCCGATGCGCCAGCCTGTCATGGCGTAGGCCTTGGAGAAGCCGTTGAGGAGTACTGTGCGCTCCTGCATGCGCGGCAGGGCGGCAAAGCAGGCGTGCGGTTCGTCACCGTAGGTGAGGGCACCGTAGATTTCGTCGGAGATGACGATGAGGTCGTGTTTCTCGGCGAAGTCGGCGATTTCCTCGAGGTTCTTGCGCGTCATGATGGCGCCGGTGGGGTTGTTCGGATAGCCGATGAGCAGTACTTTCGTTTTGGGCGTGACATGCTCCTCGAGTTCGGCGGCGGTGATGCGGAACTCATGCTCGAGCTTTGCCGGTACAGGCACGGGTACGCCGCCCGCGAGCGTCGTGCAGGCCGCATAGGAGACGTAACAGGGCTCGGGGATGAGCACCTCGTCACCCGGGTGCAGCAGTGCGCGCATCGCGAGGTCCATCGCCTCGCTGACGCCGACGGTCACGAGGATGTCCGTGCCTGCGTCGTAGTGCACGTCGTAGCGCGTGTCATACATCTTGGCGATTTCCTGGCGCAACTCAATGAGGCCGCGGTTGGCCGTGTAGGAGGTGTAGCCCTGCTCGAGGCCATAGATGCAGGCCTCGCGGATAGGCCAGGGCGTGACGAAGTCCGGCTCGCCGACGCCGAGGGAGATGACATCCTCCATCTGTGCTGCGATGTCAAAGAATTTGCGGATGCCCGAAGGGGCGATGGCGTTGACCGTCGGCGAGAGACGGTCGTGCCAGTCCGAACGCGATTCTATCATCAGGGGGACACCACCAATCTGCGGTCACGTTCCTCATCGTTGACGATGACGCCATCCTTTTTGTACGGCTTCAGCATGAAATGGCTGCGCGTTGCCGTGACGCCCTCGATGGTGGCGAGGCGTTTGGCGACGAAGTTAGCGACTTCTTTCAGCGATTTGCCCTCGATGATGACCATGAGGTCAAAACTGCCGCTCATGAGGTAGACCGTACGCACCTCATCAAAACGGTAAATGCGTTCGGCAATCGCATCAAAGCCGACCTCGCGCTGCGGGGTGAGGTTGACCTCAATCATCGCCGTCACTACGTCATCGCCGAACTTTTCCCAGTCAATGAGGGTGTTGTAGGCGAGGATGACATGGTCTTTTTCCAGTTTTTTGATATCCTGTTCGACTTCGTATTCGCTCTTCTTGAGGATGGGTGCCAGTTCGCTCACGGGGCGGCGGGCATCCTGCTCGAGGAGTTCGAGGAGTTCACGCATAATAGTTCCTCCTTATTGTATACAACTTAACACTTTTAGACTAGCATAAAAGCAGGCCTCAGGCAAGGTTTTCCGTGCTGGTTTGGCGAAAAATCGGCAATTTTCTGCCAACTCGGTTAAAAAAGGACGCGTGACTATAGCTGGGCAGATGTATGTTCTTCTTGCATATACGGCCAGTTTTCGCTACAATAGAATAAGTGAGCGGCAGGAGGCTGCTCCGCGCGCACTTTACATTGATGATGAGCGCACAGTTGTTGTGTTTATGGATAGAAAGGTAAGGTAAGGCTCATGTTTATTGGCACCGTCAGCACGCTGGAAAAGACGCATGTCGAGTATCCAGAGGCGATTCTCCAGGCTCTGCACTATTTGCGCGACCATGACTTCAGCAAAATGGCCGATGGCAAGTATACCATTGCAGATGGTATCACGGCCAATGTGCAGCGCTATGAGACGAAGCCGGTGGCGGAGTGCCGTCCTGAGTCGCATGAGAAATACGTAGACATCCAGTATATCGTCGAGGGCGAGGAGTATATGGGCTGGTGCCCGCTCAGTCCGGACCTCCAGGTATCCGAGGCCTACGATGCGGCGAAGGACGTGGGCTTTTTTGCGCGCCTGGTACCGGACAGCGACATCGTGCTGACGCCGGGCGCTTTTGCTGTGATCTATCCCGAGGACGTGCACCGTCCGAAAGGAGCCGTTGATGATGCACCGACGCACGTGACGAAGGTCGTCGTGAAAGTGCCGGTCGCTATGCTTTGAGTTGATATACAGGCATGACTGTTAGGGAAAGGCAGCCATGCCTGTTTCTATATTTTATTTGCTTTATGTTCACTGGTTTTGGAGGCAGAGAGTACCCATGAGTGTAAGAAGAATTTTTGTCGAGAAACGTCAGGGCTTTTTTGACATCCCGGCGCAGCAGCTGAAGGACGACCTTATCGAGACGTTCCGGCTCACGGGCCTGACGGCGGTACGTATCATCAACCGCTATGATATTGAGGGGCTGAGTGATGCCGAGTACGCGCAGGTGAAGTCTGTCGTCTTCTCTGAGCCGACCGTCGACGTGGTTTACGAGGAGAAACTGCCCCATTTCGCGAACTCGCGCATTTTTGCCATCGAGTATCTGCCAGGGCAGTTCGACCAGCGCGCTGACTCCGCGGCGCAGTGCGTGCAGCTGGTGACGCAGAAGGAGCGCCCGCAGATTGCCTCGGCGCGCGTGATTATCATCGTGGGCGACGTGAGCCAGGAGGATTTTGCGAAAATCAAAGACTACTGCATCAATGCCGTGGAGAGCCGCGAGGCTTCGCTGGAGAAACCGGAGTCGCTGACGGTGCAGTATCAGGAACCAGCGGACGTGGCAGTGCTGGAGGATTTCAATACTTTGGATGAGGCAGGACTGCGTGCCTTTATGGACAAATGTGGTTTTGCCATGAGCTTTGAGGATTTGCAGTTCTGCCAGAGTTATTTCCGCGATACGGAGCACCGTGCGCCGACGATCACGGAACTGCGGGTTATCGACACGTATTGGTCGGACCATTGCCGTCATACGACGTTCACGACGGCTATTGATATGGTCGATATTGAGGAGGGCTATTTCTCACCAGCGCTCACAGCGGCCTACAACCAGTATCTCGAGGACCGCAAGGCCTGCTATGGCAGTCAGCTGCGCGATGTCACGCTCATGGACCTCGCGGTCATCGGTATGAAGGCGCTGCGCAAGCAGGGCAAGCTGGCTGATCTCGATCAATCAGAGGAAATCAACGCGTGCAGTATCGTCGTGCATGTGGATGTGGACGGCAAAGACGAGGAATGGCTCGTCATGTTCAAAAACGAGACGCACAACCATCCTACGGAAATCGAGCCGTTCGGCGGCGCGGCTACCTGCCTGGGCGGCGCTATCCGTGACCCGCTCTCGGGGCGTTCCTACGTCTATCAGGCTATGCGCGTGACCGGTGCGGCTGACCCGCGCCGCCCGTTCAAGGAGACGCTCCCCGGCAAGCTGCCGCAAAAGAAAATCACGCTCGGCGCGGCGGCCGGCTACAGCTCCTACGGCAACCAGATTGGTCTGGCCACGGGGCAGGTGCGCGAGGTTTACCACGAGGGCTACATGGCGAAGCGCATGGAAATCGGTGCGGTAATCGCGGCTGCCCCGAAGGTCAACGTCGTACGCGAGCGGCCGCAGCCGGGCGATGTGATTGTACTCCTGGGCGGACGTACGGGCCGCGATGGTATCGGTGGTGCCACGGGCTCGTCGAAAGAGCACACGGAGGAGTCGCTGCACACCTGTGGCGCTGAGGTGCAGAAGGGTAATGCGCCCACGGAGCGCAAAATCCAGCGCCTGTTCCGCAATCCGGCTGTGAGCCGCATGATTAAGCGCTGCAATGACTTCGGTGCGGGCGGCGTGGCCGTGGCCATCGGTGAGTTGGCGGATGGCCTCATCATCGACCTCAACGCGGTCAAGAAGAAATACGAGGGCCTCGACGGTACGGAACTGGCCATCTCCGAGTCACAGGAGCGCATGGCCGTGGTGCTTGACCCGAAGGATATGCGTACTTTCCAGCGCTATGCCGATGCGGAGAACCTCGAGTCCACGCAGGTGGCCGTGGTGACCGAGGAGCCGCGCCTCGTCATGAACTGGCGGGGGCAGGCCATCGTACAGATGAACCGTTCTTTCCTCGATACGAACGGTGTGCGTCAGCATGTGGTGGCTACGGTCAAGCAGCCGGATGCCGAGCACCGTTATCTGCATGAGGTGCCCGCGGCGGTGCAGGCGAAACGCAATAATTTCACTGCGGCCTGGCTGGAGAACCTCAAAGACCTCAACGTATGCAGTCAGAAGGGCCTTGCCGAGCGTTTTGATTCGACTATCGGCGGCAATACGGTGCTCATGCCCTTTGGCGGCCGCCGTCAGCTTACGCCGGCTGAGGGTATGGTCGCCAAAATCCCCGTGCAGGGTGGTGAGACGAACACGGCTACGGGTATGACCTTTGGTCTCGATCCGGCCCTGATGTCCTGGAGCCCGTTCCACGGCGCCATCTATGCCGTGGTGGCAGCCGCCGCGAAGATGGTTGCTCTCGGCGGCCATGCGGAGAGTATCCGCCTGACCTTCCAGGAATATTTCGAAAGTCTGGGCAAAGATGCCGTTAAATGGGGCAAGCCGTTTGCGGCACTGCTCGGTGCACTTTGGGCACAGCATCAGCTGGAGATTCCGGCGATTGGCGGCAAGGACTCCATGTCCGGTACGTTCGAGCATATCCATGTACCGCCGACTCTGGCGGCCTTTGCGGTCGATGTGTTGCCGGCGGACCATGCCATTTCGCCGGAGTTCAAATATGCGGGCAACAAAGTCTGGCTCGTACCCTGCCGCAAGGATACGCAGGATTTGCCGGTGTTCAAGGCTCTGCGGCACAATTTCGAAAAAATCGAAGCCATGACGGCCAAACGGCAGATTTTCGCCGCGCAGAGTGTCGGCGTGGGCGGCGTTGCGGCGGCTATCACGAAGATGACGCTGGGCAACGGTATCGGCTTTAAATTCACGCATTTCCTTAAGCAGGCGGAGCTCTACGCGCCGGACTACGGCACCATCCTCATTGAGGTGGCACCGAATGCGAAGATGGAGGAGCTGCTCGCGGGTACAGGGGCTTATGAACTCGGTGAGACGAGCGACGTGCCGAGCATTGTCTTTGAGCGGGAGGCCGTGACGCTTGCGGAGGCCGAGGCGGCCTATACGGCACCGCTGGAGAAAATCTTCCCCACGCAGGTCAAGCAGTCCGCGAAGCAGCGCGCGAGCTGGGGCCCCTATACGAAGGGCAATTTCCTCCCCGGTCGTCAGGCAGCGGTGGCGAAGCCGCGGGTCTTTATCCCCGTGTTCCCCGGTACGAACTGCGAGTACGACTCGGCGCGCGCCTGGGAACGGGCTGGGGCGGTGACCGATACCCTCGTGGTGCGCAACCTCACGCCGCAGGCTGTCGAGGATACCGTGGCGGCCATCGTGGAGGGCATCCGCAAGGCGCAGATTATCATGCTGCCGGGCGGCTTCTCCGGTGGTGACGAGCCGGATGGTTCGGGCAAGTTCATCGCGGCCATGTTCCGCAATCCGCGCATCGCGGAGGAGGTCATGCAGCTTTTGCACCAGCGTGACGGCCTCATGCTCGGCATCTGCAACGGCTTCCAGGCACTCATCAAACTCGGCCTCGTGCCCTACGGTGAGATTCGTGACCTTACGGCCGACGCGCCGACGCTCACGCACAATACGCTGGGCCGTCACGTCTCCTGCATGGTGCGCACGAAGGTAGCCTCGAACCTTTCGCCTTGGTTCAACAACGTGAAAGTGGGCGACGTGCACACGATTGCCGTCTCGCACGGCGAAGGCCGCTTCGTGGCCTCACCCGAGGTCGTGGCCAAACTGCGCCAGAACGGCCAGATTGCGACGCAATACGTGGACGATCAGGGCGTGCCTTCCATGAACATCCCGTGGAACCCGAACGGCTCTGTCAACGCCATCGAGGGTATCACGAGCCCCGATGGCCGTGTGCTGGGCAAGATGGGGCACAGCGAGCGTATTGGCGCCAGCGTGGCCCGCAACATCCCCGGCGAGAAAGACCAGCAGATCTTCGAGGCCGGCGTGCGCTACTACAAATAATTTCAGATTTTTCACCTGCCAGCTGTTGCGGCTGGCAGGTTTTTCTTTGCCCTGGCAGGAAAATAAGGGGGATGAAGCTAATATAAATGTGTGATTTGGTTACGCGGGTTCTTTTGACAACTCTGCTATAATGATGATAGATTTATCCTTGTGCTATTATCAGGAGGACTGATGATCATAGAACTGCATGCGTTGACTAAGGCAGATAAGCCGCTCTTGGACCATTATCTGCATAGTCGTTACTACGAGAATGCGCATTTTAACTTCACGAACTTTTACATGTGGCGCGAGCCCTTTAACTTGCAAATCGGGGAGCAGGATGGTGTGCTCTACCTCGGCTGTGCCGATGGGCAGAAGGCCTGGTTCCTGCAACCGTTTGGTCCTGAGGAGAAAATGCCGCAGGCCGTGGCGAACATTGTTGAGCATTGTCAGGCTGAGGGCCGCGAGGTACATTTCATGGGCCTTGAGCAGTCCTTTGCCGACTGGCTGGCGGCGCTGCCTGACTACCATTTCACGCTGGCGGGCAACCGCGACGAGTCCGACTACGTCTACCTCGCCGAGAAACTCGCCACGCTCTCGGGACGCAAACTCCACGCTAAGAAAAATCATCTCAACGCATTCCACAAACTCTACCCGCAGGCCGAGTATCTGCCCATCACCGAGGAAATTATCCCAGCGTGCAAACAGGAACTCGACAGCTGGTACCGTCTACGCACGGCTACGACCGAGCCGGACAATCCCTTTATCGCCGCTGAGCGGCAGGGCATCATCGAAGTGCTCGATGACTATGCCTTTTTCGGGGTGGAGGGTGGTGCCATGCGCGTCGACGGCCGCATCGTGGCCTTTACCTTTGGCGAACAGCTCAACACCGATACAGCCGTCGTACATGTGGAAAAGGCTGACCCCAATATGCGCGGCGCTTTCACGGCCATCAACCAGGCCTATGTCGCTAACGTCTGGCAAAACCGCGTGACCTATATTAACCGCGAGGAGGACATGGGGCTCGCGGGGCTGCGCCACGCCAAGGAGTCCTACAAGCCCGTTAAAATGATTGAGAAATTCACAGCCAAATTGGCTGAGTGACTAGAGAAAGTACAGGTGACATCTCTGCAGCAGGCACTAGAGAAAAACATCATTTTTGCCGACCATCAGGAAGCCTATGCCCTGCTCGGCGACCGGGACGAATTTTTGCAGTTATTGCGGGAGGCCTTCCCCTGCCAATTCAACAGCCGCGGGAGCTCGCTCAGCATTTTTGGTGAGGCCGCGGGGGTGCAGCAGGCCGCACAGGTCATGGCGGAACTGCAATACCTCTATCGTCAGGGGACACCGCTCACTACGCACGAAGTACGCTATGCCATCCGTCTCGTGCAGGCGGGGCAGGGAGCGGCGTTGCACAGCCTCTTTGGCGACACGCTCCTCGTTACCTCACGGGGACGGCAGGTGCGCCCCAAGACGTTGGGGCAGCGCCGCTATCTGGACATGATTCAGCGCAACGCCATCACCCTGGGCATCGGGCCTGCGGGCACTGGTAAAACCTACCTCGCCGTGGTCATGGCGGTCGCCGCCCTGCGCAACAAGGCTGTGCACCGCATCATCCTCACGCGCCCGGCCGTGGAGGCGGGGGAACGCCTCGGTTTTTTACCCGGTGACTTGCAGGATAAAGTCGACCCCTATCTGCGGCCGCTTTACGATGCGCTCGAGGATATCCTCGGGCTTGATACCTATCGTAAATTCATGGCCAAAGGTATTATCGAAATCGCTCCGCTCGCCTACATGCGCGGCCGCACGCTCGAGGACGCCTTCGTCATCCTCGATGAAGCCCAGAACACTACCGAGAACCAGATGAAGATGTTCCTCACTCGTCTCGGCTTTGGCTCGAAAATGGTTGTCACCGGCGACCTCGGCCAGGTTGACCTGCCGCGCGGCGTCCATTCTGGCCTGCGTCAGGCCGCAGAAATCCTCGAGGGTGTCCCAGGCATCGCCATCGCGCGCCTCGCCCCTGCCGACGTTATCAGGCACGATGTGGTAACGCGTATCGTAGAAGCCTATGGCAGATGGGAAGCCAAACAGAAAGAAGCAAAGTATGAACGTAATCATCAGTAACTACCCAGAGCAGTTGACTTTTCCGCAGGAGATTATCGACAACGTCACGACAGCCGCCGAGACGGTCGGACACCTCTACGGGGTGGAGAACGGTGAGGTCAGCATTACGCTCACGAATAATGACTATATCCATCAGTTGAATAAACAGTATCGCGGTATTGACCGCCCCACGGACGTCCTCTCCTTTGCCCTCAACGAAAGCGAAGAGCCGGAAATCGATGATGGACCGGATGTCAACATCCTCGGTGACCTCATCATCTCTGTTGAGCGCGCGGAGGAGCAGGCCGCCGACTATGGCCACAGCGTGCGCCGCGAAATGGCTTTCCTCACCGTGCACGGTATGCTGCACCTCCTCGGCTACGACCACATGGAGGAGGCCGACCGTCTGGAGATGGAGGCCGAGCAGCGCTTTGTCATGGAGAAACTCGGCATCCCGCGGGAGTAAACTACCAAAAATAGGAGCAAATATATGGCAGAATCAGCACATAAATCCGGTTTTATCGCCGTTATCGGCCGCCCCAACGTGGGCAAATCCACGCTCATCAATACCCTCATCGGGCAGAAAATCGCCATCATGAGCGACAAGCCGCAGACTACGCGCAACCGTATCCTCTGCATTCTCACGCAGCCCGATGCGCAGATTATCTTTCTCGATACCCCCGGCATCCACAAGCCGCGTCATAAACTCGGTGAATACATGGTCAAGGCTGCCGAGGGCACGCTCAAAGAAGTCGATACTATCCTGTTTGTCGTTGATGCTACAGAGCAGATGGGCCCCGGCGAATACTACATCCTCGAGCGTTTGCAGGCTACGCGCCGCCCGGTCATCCTCGTCGTCAACAAGCTCGACCTCATCGAAAAGGAGCAGGTACTGCCCATTATCTCGCACTATACCGAGAAATATCCCTTTGCGGGCGTGGTGCCCATCTCGGCCAAGGACGAGACCAATCTCGACAGTCTGCTCACCGAGGTCAAAAAATATCTGCCCGATGGGCCGCAGTACTATCCTGACGATATGGTCACCGACCAGCCCGAGCGCCTCATCGTCGCCGAGCTCATCCGCGAGAAGGTGCTGCACCTCACGCATGACGAAGTGCCGCATGCTATCGCCGTCGAGACCGAGGAGATGAAAACCCGCGACAACGGCGACGTTTATGTGCGTGCAACTATCTATGTGGAACGCGACTCCCAGAAAGGTATCATCATCGGCGCGAAAGGCACCATGCTCAAGCAGATTGGCGCGCTTGCGCGTACGGACATCGAGGCTCTGCTGGGCAACCGCGTCTATCTCGACCTCTGGGTCAAGGTCAAAAAGGATTGGCGCGACCGTGAGGGTGTATTGCGCAACTTCGGCTTTGGCCAGGAAAAGTAAATGGCACTCTATACGACAGATGCCGTGGTGCTCGGGGCGAAAAATTGGGGCGAGGCCGACAAACTGATGACGTTCTTTACGCGGGAACGTGGTCTCGTGCGTGCCGCGGCCTTTGGCTGTCGGCGTCCGCGCAGTCAGCTGGCGGGGGCTATGCAGCTTTTCTCGGTGTTGGAGCTCCAGCTCGCCGAGGGACAGCGCCTCGATACAGTGCGCACCGCGGTCACACAGCGTCACTATAAAAAGCTGGGGGAGGATCTCACCTGCATGGCCTATGGGGCCTTTGTCGCCGAGTTCCTGCGCGAGACCCTGCCCGAGGGACAGCCAGAACTTGCCATGTATGAACGCCTGCTGGCTATCTTCGCGGCCTTTGAGACGCGTAACCCGCGCGTGACCGCTCTGGCGGCGGTCTATCAGCTGCTCGAGTATACGGGGCTGGAACTCCACTACGAGCGCTGTGTGCATTGTGCACGGGGCATAGAGGGTGATGCCTATTTTGACAGCGGCGAGGGCGGGGCGCTCTGCCCGGACTGCCGCACGGCGCAGGCCAGGGTTTATCCTGCCAGTGTGCGTGAGCTCATCGTCAGCCTGCGCGACCTCGACTGGGGCAGTCAGGAGAAAATTTTACTCCACGGTCAGGACCTCGTGGCGGCCGAGAGCATTATGCTCCAGTACCTGCCCAGTATCATCGGGCACCCCCTGCGTTCCTTGGCGTTTATCCAGCAGGTTACCTTGTAGGACTTTGGTGAAATTTTTAATTAAAACCCCTTTCTTTTTACGCGGATTTCGTATACTATATAGCTAGGAATATGTCAAGCAGGAATTTTCCTGCCAGAAAGGGAGGATTACCATGAGTATCGGCAGCATTATGAACGGCGTCAACAGTTCACTGCGTAACTATAATGTTTCACATACCAGCCAGAGCAACAGCATCCAGAAGATTGCCTCGGGTTCTAAATACCCCAGTGCAGCTTTTGGCCCGGCCAGTTATGCGATTATCCAGCGCACTTACTCGAACATCGGTGCGGTGCAGCAGGCGAATACGAATGCCCAGAATACGAACGCTATGCTCTCCACGGCGGCAGGCGCGGCCAGCAACTCCGTGAGCATGCTCTCGAGCCTGCGATCGACCATCCTTGAGGCGGCGAACGATACGAACGGCACGACCGACCTCGCGGCTCTGCAGGGCACGGTGAACCAGACTATCGCAGGGCTCGATGATAACGTGAGCTCCGCCACCTACAACGGTATGCGCCTCGTCGATGGCAGTAAGACCGTCGCGGTGCAGGGTGCCTATGGCTACACGAACGTGAACCTCGGCGACTTCACATCTCAGGGGCTTGGGCTCACGGACAGTCAGGGCAACAGTACGATTAACCTGACGGACAAGAGCTCTCTTTCCAGTGCGCTCGACACGGTGGACAAGGCACTGAACTCGGCACTCGACCAGAGTACGAGCCTCGGCGCGGCACAACAGGGCCTCGGCTATCAGTCGGCTAACCTTACGACGCAGGAGGAGAACCTCTACGCCTCGGTGAGCACGGAGGGGGATACCGACATCGCCTCGGAGGCCACAAAGCTGGCCAGCTCCAACACGCAGTCGCAGGTGGCGCTCTGGGCCATCAAGCAGGGTATGTCTACCCTCAGTCAGCAGACGCTAGGCGCGCTGAACAATCACAGCCGTGGTGCGGCCTACAGCATGTTGATGTGATTTGACAACCACCCTGTCATTTGCTAGAATAAAAGCGCTATGAAAAAGAGGAGTAGTGCCCCCTTCAGCGAGTCTGAGGCAGTGTAAGTCAGACAATGGCACGAAAGGCGCTTTGGAGCATAACTTTATCAATTAAGGTGGACTGTTTGGCAGTCAATCAGGGTGGAACCGCGGAACTAAAATAAAAGTCTCGTCCCTGTAACGATTTTTGTCGTTGCAGGGATTATTTTATTGTCTGCAACAGCGTCAAAAGGAGTTTTTCAACATGAACTATCAGGAAATCGTCCTGACCCTGCAACAGTTTTGGGCGGAGCAGGGCTGCATCCTGGCGGAGGCCTACGATGTGGAGAAGGGTGCCGGCACGATGAACCCGTCTACCTTCCTGCGCGTGCTGGGGCCTGAGCCCTGGCATGTCGCCTATGTGGAGCCGAGCCGCCGCCCGGCGGATGGCCGCTATGGCGACAACCCGAACCGCCTCTACCAGCATCATCAGTTCCAGGTGATTATGAAGCCGTCGCCGAACAATATTCAGGAGCTGTATCTGGCATCGCTGGAACGCCTCGGCATCAATCTGCAGGAGCACGATGTGCGCTTTGTCGAGGACAACTGGGAGTCGCCGACCCTGGGGGCTTGGGGTCTCGGCTGGGAGGTTTGGCTCGATGGCATGGAGATTACGCAGTTCACATATTTCCAGCAGGTCGGTTCGCAGGACATCAAGCCGGTGGCCTCGGAGATCACGTATGGTCTCGAGCGTCTCGCCATGTACATTCAGGGCGTCGAGAACGTCTATGATTTGCAGTGGAACGAGCACTACACCTACGGTGACATTTTCCACCAGAACGAGTACGAGCAGTCGGTCTATGCCTTTGACCTCTCGGATGAAAAGATGCTTTTTGACCTTTTCGATAAATACGAGGCCGAGGCTGTGCGGGTCATCGGTGAGGGTTATGTGCATCCGGCCTACGACTATGTGCTGAAATGCTCGCATACGTTCAACCTGCTAGATGCGCGCGGTGCTATCAGCGTGTCGCAGCGCGCCGCCTTTATCGGCCGCGTGCGCAAACTGGCACGTCTCTGCGCGGAATGCTATCTGGCGCAGCGCGAAAAACTGGGTTATCCGATGCTGCATAGAGGGGAGAAATGAGCATGAGCAAGGATTTATTACTGGAAATCGGTACGGAGGAAGTGCCGGCTCATGTCATGCCGGGTATCCTCGCGCAGTTAAAGGAAAAAGCGGAGGCTGCGCTGAAAGAAAATCGTATGTCCTTTGCCAGCGTACGTACTATCGGCACGCCGCGCCGTACGGCACTCCTGGTCAAAGACCTTGCGGAGCAGCAGGCGGACGTGGAGAGTGAGAACCGCGGTCCCTCGCTCAAGATTGCATTTGACGCCGATGGCAACCCGACGAAGGCGGCGCAGGGCTTCGCCCGTGGTCAGGGCATCGACCCCAAAGATTTGGTGCAAAAAGATGGCTACGTCTATGCCCAGGTGCATGAAAAGGGCAAGCCGGCGGCAGAAATCCTCCAGACGCTGTTGCCAGCACTGATTTGCGGTTTGAACTTCCCCAATAACATGCGTTGGGCCGACTTGGATTTTAAATTCATTCGTCCGTTGCGCTGGCTGGTGGCGCTCTATGGCAGCGAGGTCATCCCCTTCGAGGTGGCTGAGGTCAAGAGCGGCCGCACGTCGCGCGGGCACCGCTATCTCTCGCAGGGCGATTTTGACATTCCCGATGCCGACAGCTATGAGCAGGCCTGCGAGGCGCAGCACGTCATCGTCGACCAGCAGCGCCGTGAGCAGATGATTCGCGAGCAGATAGTGGACGTCGCGCATAAAAACGGCGGCGAGGTCGAGGTCAACGAGGAACTCCTAGAGGAGGTCGTCTACCTCGTCGAGTACCCGACGGCGCTTTGCGGCCACTTTGAGGAGAAATATTTAGAGCTCCCGCCTGAGGCGGTCATCACGCCGATGCGCGACCATCAGCGCTATTTCCCTGTCAAAGATAAGGAGGGCAAACTGATGCCGCTCTTTATCACCGTGCGCAACGGCGGCAGTGAGCACCTCGAGACCGTACAGCACGGCAACGAGCGCGTATTGCGCGCCCGCCTCGCCGATGCACAGTTCTTCTTTGATGAAGACCGCAAAAAGAGCCTCGCGGAGCACCGGGACAAGCTCAAGACCGTTGTATTCCAGCAGGGCCTCGGCACGATGTACGAAAAATCTGAGCGTGTAGAAAAACTCGCAGGCTTCATTTGCGACCTGCTCGGCGCTGATGACAAGACGCGCAAGCACGCCACGCGCGCGGCTTTCCTCTGCAAGGCTGACCTGGTGACGGGTATGGTTACGGAGTTCACCGAGCTGCAGGGTATCATGGGCCGCGAGTACGCGCGTCTCGACGGTGAGTGCGAGAAGGTGGCCGTGGCTATCGACGAGCACTATCAGCCGCGTTTCGCGGGCGACCAGCTGCCGCAGAGCCCTGCGGGCCGTGTCGTGAGCCTTGCGGACAAAATCGATACGCTCGTGGGCATGTTCAGCATCGGCAAAATCCCCACGGGCTCACAGGACCCCTTCGGCCTGCGCCGTCAGGCACTCGGTCTCGTGAATATGCTCATCGAGGCACAATATACCATATCGATGAGCAAACTGGTGGACCAGGCGCTCGACCTCTATGAGGTCACGGACGCCCAGAAGCGTGCCAAGTTGCAGACTGAGGTCGCCGATTTCCTGCGCCTGCGTCTGAAAAATGTGCTCGATGATGCTAAAATCCGCTATGATGTGGCCGATGCGGTACTGGCGGATATTGACAATATCTATGCGGTCTCGTTGCGTGCTCAGGCTGTGGCTGCTTTCGTCGCAGATGATAAACATCTCGGGGATATCCAGGCCTTTTGCCGCGTGGCCAATCTCGCCGCGAAAGCTGAGGATACCAACATCGATGCCGCGTTGTTCCAGCAGGACGAGGAACGTAGCCTCTATCAGGTTTATCAGTCTACAGCCAGCTCGCTCGAGAGCCTGATTGGCGGTCAGGACTATGCAGGGGCGCTCGATGCGCTCACCGAGCTCGCCGCACCTATCGATGCGTTCTTTGACGCCGTGCTCGTCATGGACAAAGACGCCAAGGTGCAACATAACCGTCTGGCACTGCTGCGCGCTGTACACGAACTCATCAGTCAGGTCGCTGATTTCAAGAAAATAGTCACGGCCTGAGCTTGCCTGTTACCTCGAAAAGAGGTATAATATGAGTAGACGAAAAGAGCCTCACCATCACAGTGCGGTTCCCAAGTCTATGATCTTGCTAAAGATCGCCGAACATTGTGGACTGCCGGCGGTTTTTGGTTGTTAACCTTTTGTAGCTAAAACCAAAAGAAGTACCAAGGTGAGTATCGCGATCAAATCGTTAACAGTCATGGTACCACCCCTTCCGAGGAAGGGAACCGCCCTGTGTGCTTGCTAGGTGGAGCTCTTTCCATTTGGCATTATAGCGCGTAGGGACAGATGAGTAAAGCGAGAGGATAAATTATCCTCTCGCTTTTTTGTGCAAATTTTTATGCTCTTAACGTACTTGATTGCGTGCGATATCGTACACGAGGTGGTCGCCCGCCCGTTGCTTGTCTTTTTGGATGAGCAGCACATGCCCGTCGAATACCGCGAGCTTCTTCTCCCAGTTATAGAACATGGTGTCACTGTGCACGGATAGTCCCGGACGGCTCATGCCACAGCGCTGACCGAAGAACCATGCCTGGTGCTCCGTGAGGCTGGCATAGAGTGCATCGCCGCGGAATACGGGCTCGCCATCCTGCATGACCGTGCGGCCCTGCGTCCAGATTTCGCCGGTACGGGCGCTGAGCTGCGCCTCATCCGTCGTGAGCACGCGGTTGTCCCAGATGATGCGCACGTTCCCCGAGAGGATGTAGCGCCCGGTCTCCTCGTCGAAGCGTGTCGTATCGGCGCTCACGGCGGGGCGGATATTTTCGGGGAGTTCCTCCAGCACGCTGCTTGTGCCGTCGCGCCCGATGATTTGTCCCGCCATAGGGGCAGGCTCATTGACGGCAGCCGCCTCCGTCAGCGGTACCAGTGGGGCAGGGAAGGGCGCGATACCGTCGCCCTGCAATGTCGGCAGGGCCGGCGCCGCACTGAGCAGTACCCCGAGACAGGCAACAGCGCCGCGCTTGGCTAAAGGCTTCAACTGCATAAGGCAAGCCTCCTTTGCGTAATATTCTACTTATATTCTAGCGCATACACGCTGTATTTGCAAAAAAAGGATATTTTGCCCTGCGTGGCTAATACATATAAATAACACAATATACCAGCTACAGAGGAGGGATAACTATGTCCAACACCACCGACCCGTATCATCTGCACATCCGCGAACACACGGAGGCGCTGGAGGATAAAGTTCTTTCGCCGCTAGCGGCCAAATCCCGCGAGGCCACGCGGGAACACCCTATGGAGGAATGCCCCTTCCGCACGAAATTCCAGCGCGACCGCGACCGCATCCTGCACGCGAAATGCTTCCGTCGGCTCAAACATAAAACGCAAGTCTACATCACCTCGGGCGACCACTATCGCACGCGTATGACGCACAGTCTGGAGGTAGCACAAATCAGCCGCACCATCGCGCGCGGTCTGCGCCTCAACGAAGACCTGACCGAGGCCATCGCTCTCGGCCATGACGTCGGCCACACACCCTTCGGCCACTCCGGCGAAGCTATCATGGCTGAACTCACCGGACACTTCAAACACAACGAGCAAAGCCTGCGCGTCGTGCAGTACCTCGAACGCGACGGCCAGGGGCTCAATCTCACCCGTGAAACGATGGATGGTATACTCAACCATTCGGGTAAAGGCGTTGCCCGCACCCTTGAAGGCCGTATCGTCCATACCGCCGACCGCATCGCCTACCTCAGCCACGACTATGACGACAGCCTGCGCGCAGGGCTGCTCAAGCCCGGTGACCTCCCACGGGAAATCTACGCCGCTCTGGGCCGCGATACCTCTACCATGATTACCACGATGGTCGCCGACATGATTGAGACCTCGGAGGGGCAAGGCGACATCCTCCAGTCACCACAGGTCAAAACGGCTATGGATACTTTCCGTAAATTCATGTTCGAGCACATCTATCAATCGGAGGCACTGGCCCACGAACGCGCGCAGGCAGGCTTCGTCCTGCGCAGTCTCTACCAGCACTTCGAGAACCACTTCGACCTGCTTCCCGAGAACTTCCGCCAGCGCGAAGAACGCTGGACCCGCCAGCAAATCCTCGTAGACTACATAGCCGGCCTAACCGACAGCTACGCCCTCCAGCTCTTCCACCAAATTTTCCTGCCGCCTTTGTACAGTTTAGGCTAAAAGGGCGCTTGCAGCAAAGCTGCATAGCCCGCTCCTAGTTATATGCGAGCCGAGGCGGGCGATATGTGCCCCTGCAGCGAAGCGGAACACTGTAACCGGCGTAGCCGGCGGCCCACCCCACGTAGTTGGTAACGGGTGAGTGAATACTCGTTCGCGGCTTGCCCGAACAAGACTTTAATCGATATTATTAGCCATCGCGGTGGGACGTTTGTGGAGCGGAGTCGCAGGGGCACATACCGCCCGCCGGTCGAAGCCTCGAAATTTTTGCTCAAATACAGAGAAAATTTGACAAATAGATAAATTTATGCTAGAAAAAAGGAGTTACGCTTTCGATGTAGAATTATAAAAGGAGCAGTCGGCGGGGAGGGGAACACGATGCGCAGCGAAGCTATGGACGCTTTTGTGTCAGAGGTCGATGAACGCACCGACATCCTGCAAGTCGTGCAGAGCTACGTCCCGCTGAAAAGGCGCGGCAACCGCTATTGGGGCTGCTGCCCTTTTCACCACGAAAAGACCCCCTCCTTTTCCGTGGTGCCTGACAAAGGCTTCTTCTACTGCTTTGGCTGCCACGCCGGTGGCAATGCCTTCAAATTTCTCTCCCTCATCGAAAACGTGACCTATTTTGAAGCCATCAAGATGCAGGCGGAGAAACTCGGCATACCCATGCCCGAGCGTGAACGCACCCCAGAGCAGCGCGCCCGCGACCAGGAATTTGCCAACCTGCGCCAAGTCAATACGATGGCCCGGGACTTCTTTCACAACTGCCTCACCCTAACCCGTTACGGACAGCCCGGTCGCGACTATTTCGCGGGCCGGGGCATTTCGGAGGCTACCATCAAGGAGTTTCACCTCGGCTTTGCCCCAGCGGCTTGGGATATGCTTAGTAAAGCTTTTCTTAAACGTGAAGTGCCCGTACAGGTACTCACGGCGGCTGGACTCGCGGCGCCGCGTAAGCATGGCGGCGGTCTTTATGACCGCTTTCGTAACCGCGTCATCATCCCCATTGCCGACATACGTGGACGTGTAGTCGGCTTTGGCGGGCGCGTACTCGACGACAGCAAGCCCAAATATCTCAATACGCCCGAAACCATCCTGTTCAACAAACGCAAGCTCTTGTTCGGCCTCGACCGCAGCCATCGCGCCATACAAGACGCAGGCTACGCTATCGTGGTCGAGGGCTATATGGATGCGATTTCCGTGTTTGAGGCCGGCGTGCATAACGTCGTCGCTACGCTGGGCACCGCCTTTACGATGGAACATGCGCGGCTGCTCTTGCAGTACACGCCGAACATTTATTTCTGCTATGACAGCGATGCGGCGGGGCAAAATGCCACCATCCGCGCGCTCGGCATCATCCAGCACACTGGGGCCACGGTGAAAGTCATCGTCGTGCCGGATGGCAAAGACCCCGATGAGTTTATTCGTAAGCACGGTGCGGCGGCGTTTCGTCAGCTCGCTGAGGACGCCCAGGATCTCGTCAACTACCGCTTGCAGTATGCTTTGACGCATATCTCAGCGGACAGCCCTCAGGGCAAAAGTGAGGTTCTGCAGGCGATGGCCCCCGTGCTCACAGGCGTACAGGACGCCAGCAAGCGTCTCGAGTACGAAAAACAAATTGCGCAGGCCCTCCTGCTGGACGAGGGCATCGTGCGTACAGAGTTGCAGCGTTATGCGCGGCAGGAACCGCCGGAGAGCGTGGAAGGGGAGAGAAAGCCCACGCGTCAGGCGGCACCACGTCTTGATAACGCTGTACTGGCCGCTGGCCGCGTGGTCATCCACGCCGTGTGTCAGCAGCCAGAGCGTCTCGCGGTATTGGCAGAGGAGTTGCCGCCCGAGGCGCTGCAGGATACTGTCCAGCGGGAAATCCTGCAATATTTGCAGGGGGAATACAGCGCAGGGAGAGCCCTCGACATGGCACAAGCCGCCGCTAAACTCAGCGACGCCGCCTCCGATGAACTCACCCGCGCTCTCACGGAGGAGAATGCCCCGGGCGGGGAGGCCCAGGCCTACGCAGACTCCGTGCTCGTACTAAGGCGCGACTGGCTCACACGCCAGCGCGAAGCCCACAGCCGTGCGGCCAACGCCGCCAGCCAACAGGGTGACGCCCAGCGCGCCATGCAGGAACTCAGTGCAGTGCAGGCCATCATCCAGCAACTGCAAAACCTGCAATAAATAGGGAATAATTTGACGAAGAGATACAGAATCCTAGTGTATGTGTATCATGGGGAGCAGCGCTCCTCACAGGAGGCAATCTGAATGGCTGAAAAGAAAGCGAAGCAGGCGAAGGCCGCGGCACAGCAGGCGCACGAGAGCACGGACGAACTGCTGACCGCTCTCGTGACCAAGGGCAAGAAAAATGGCGGTACTCTGACCTACGGTGAGCTCGTCGATGATTTACAGGCAATCGACCTCACCCCGGATCAGATCGACGCGATGTATGACACCTTTAGCAAAAAAGGCATCGAAATCGTAGACGATACCAAGCCCAACGATGACGATGATGACGATAAAGACGACAAAGACGAGGAAATCGACCTCTCCGTGCCTGAGGGGGTCAGCATCGATGACCCGGTACGCATGTACCTCAAGGAAATCGGCCGCGTGCCTCTGCTCACGGCCGAGCAGGAGGTAGACCTCGCCAAACGCATGGCGGCTGGTGACATGGAGGCGCAAAAACGTCTCGCAGAGGCTAACCTGCGCCTCGTCGTCTCCATCGCGAAGCGTTACGTCGGCCGCGGCATGCTCTTCCTCGACCTCATTCAGGAGGGCAACCTAGGTCTCATCAAGGCCGTGGAGAAGTTCGACTATACCAAAGGCTATAAGTTCTCCACTTATGCGACCTGGTGGATTCGTCAGGCCATCACGCGCGCGATCGCTGACCAGGCCCGCACCATCCGTATCCCGGTGCACATGGTCGAGACCATCAACAAACTCATCCGCGTGTCGCGTCAGCTCCTGCAGCAGCTCGGTCGTGAGCCAAAGCCCGAGGAGATCGCGAAAGAGATGGACATCAGCGTCGACCGCGTGCGCGAAATTATGAAGATTGCGCAGGAACCGGTCTCACTCGAGACGCCAATCGGCGAGGAGGAGGATTCCCACCTCGGCGACTTCATCGAGGATCAGGATGCGCTGGCACCCGCAGATGCCGCTTCCTTTATGCTCCTGAAAGAACAGCTCGAGGAAGTGCTCGACACCCTCACCGAGCGCGAGGAGAAGGTACTGCGTCTGCGCTTTGGCCTCGATGATGGCCGTGCCCGTACACTCGAGGAGGTAGGGCAGAACTTCGGCGTTACGCGTGAGCGCATCCGCCAGATCGAGGCCAAGGCCCTGCGCAAACTGCGCCATCCGAGCCGCAGCCGCAAGCTGAAAGATTTCCTCGATTAAAACTTTGACAGAATCTTTTCACTAGGGGTTGACATTTGGCGCCGAGGCCTCTATAATAATATCTGTTGTTGAGATTCCTCGATAGCTCAGCCGGTAGAGCACCTGACTGTTAATCAGGCTGTCGCAGGTTCGAATCCTGCTCGAGGAGCCATTGCAAACTCAGAGGCGTAACGCACGTTACGCCTCTTTTATTTATACGTTATTCTGAAAGAGGCTGCTCTCTTAGCCTCCCACTCTGGGGGAGGTGGCCCCACAGGGCCGGAGAGGGTCGTTTCTCCGTTCATAAAGGAGGTTGTGCTATGCTGCAACTAGACCAACGGCTGCAGGCCGTTGCCGACTTTGTGCCCGCAGACGCGCCCGCCGCTGACATCGGTACCGACCACGGCTATCTAGCGGCCAGCCTCGTAGAGAGTGGCCGTGTGCCCCGCGTGATCGCCAGTGACCTCAACCTCGGCCCCTGTGAGGCGGCGCGGCACACCGTCAGCGTGCAGGCGCTACAGGACAAAGTAGAGGTGCGGCAGGGGAGCGGCCTTGAGCCACTGGCCCCCGGTGAGGTCGCTACCGTCTGCATCGCGGGTATGGGCGGTCAGCTCATCGCCAACCTCTGCGCAGCCTCACCCGATGTCCTGCGCACGGTACATACGCTGGTGCTCCAGCCCATGAATGCCGCCGCCTCCCTGCGCCACTGGCTCTATACGCACGGCTGGTACATCGCCGATGAGGCTCTCGCCATTGCGGATGGCCGTATCTATGAAATCATTCAGGCACGACATGGCCGCCGCCGCGTGCCTGAGCCGGTGCTCCTCGAGATTGGCCCCGTGCTCTGGGCGAAAAAGCCGCCCGAACTGCGCCACCACATCGAAAGTCTGCTCTTTACCCATAGGCGCGCCGCCGCTGGTATGGAACGCAGCCCCCGTGCGGTGCATAGTAAAAAATACAAAGACCTTAGCAAACGCATTAAAGAACTGGAAGCTCATCTCCACTGGTAAGCCATGAGCCGTACTTAGTAACCAGTCAAGCAGAAAAGGAGAGTGCCATGCCTACGCCAGCTGTTACCGTGCAAACCGTCATGAACCTCATGGAGCGCATCGCCCCTAAACATCTCGCCGAAGACTGGGACAACCCCGGCCTCCTCGTGGGCAGCCCGGTACAGCAGGTCACGGGCATCGTCACCTGCCTCGATGTCAGCGGCATTGTCATCGAGCAGGCTCTGGCCCATGACGCCAATCTCATCATTTCCCATCATCCCTTGATTTTTAAACCGCAAAAACATCTTCGCACCGACCAGCCACTGGGGGCTATGTTGCAGAAACTCCTGCAACATCATCTCAACGTCTTTGCTGCGCACACCAACCTCGACATCGCGGAGGGCGGCGTCAACGACGTGCTGGCCGCTAAAATCGGTCTGGGGAAACTCTCTACCTTGCTCATAACCAGTCAGGAGCCAGATGGCACTACACACAGTCTGGGCCGTATCGGCTATCTGCCACAGCCCATGACCCTACAGGCTTTCGCCGCGCAGGTAAAAGCCAGTCTGCCCTGCACGTACCTCCGTTACGTTGACGCGGGCATGCGGCCTGTGCGCAAAGTAGCCCTCTGCAGTGGCAGCGGCGCTGACCTCATCGACCGCGCCGCTATGTTGGGGGCCGACTGCTACGTAACCGGCGACATCCGCTATCACGATGCTCAGCACGCTCAGGCGCTGGGTCTACACCTCATCGATGCTGGCCACTATGCCACCGAGTTCCCCATAGCCGCCGCCCTGGCCACCCGCCTGCGCGATGCGCTGTCCCACGTCCCCATCTACGCCGACCAGCAGTCTAAAGACTTTTTCGCAGTCATGTGAGTAAAAGAGGAGTAAAAGCATGCCACCACAAGCTGTATTTCGTAAACACCTAAAGCGTTACCTCCAAATCACGCTAGGCTGTTTCATCATCTGCATGGGCTTCAATCTTTTTTTGATTCCCGCGCACCTGCTCACTGGTGGCATCAGTGGTCTCGCTCTCATTGTTTACTATCTCACGGGTCTCCCAGTTGGTCTCCAGAACATCATCTACAACCTGCCGATTATTTATCTGGCTTACCGCGTTTTTGGCCGTCTTTACGCCTGGGACACCATCGTGGGCACCGTTGTTCTCTCGCTCATCCTCGACGCCACGCATTTCCTCGTCGCCTGGCAGGTCGTCCCTGACCCTATGCTCTGCGGTATCTTTGGCGGCGTCCTGGCGGGACTCGGCTTTGGCCTCGTTTTCCGTGCCAACGCCAACACCGGTGGCCTCGACGTCGTTGCCGCTGTAGTGAAAAAATATTACGCGCTTGACGTCGGCACCGTGGTCTTTATCCTCAACTTCATCATTGTCATGAGCAGCGTTTTACTCTTCACGTTGCAGGAGGCACTGTTCTCCATCGTCGCCATCTACGTTACGGCCGAGCTCACCAACCGTGTCACGGCCGGTCTCAACCGCGAGAAATCCATCCTCATCATTTCTCCCGCTGCGAAGACTATCAGCGGCGAGCTCATGAAAGAAATCGGTCATGGCACTACCTTTATCGATGGCCGCGGCGGCTTCGCGGGCGAGCGCAAAGACATCCTCTTCATGGTCGTGCGGCTCACCCAGGTCAGCCGCGTCAAAACCATCGTCAACCATTTCGACCCCCAGGCCTTTATGATTGTCTCCGATACCTCTGAGGTCAGCGGCAAGGGCTTTACCCTCGCCTGCGAGAGCTATGAGACCGCCCGTCAGAAATGGGAGGAGGAGCAGGCTGCACAAAGGCTGCGCGAGACCGAACAAAAGCAATAATCGGTTGACGCTATGCCCCGCTTTACGCTATAATGGGGGATAGCTGTAAACGCAATCAAGAATAATTTCCCGTCTGCGGTGCAGGCGGGTTTTGTTTTTATTAGGAGGCAAAACCATGGAAAAATACAACCCGCAGGCCATCGAGCAGAAATGGCAGGACAAATGGGAGCATGATGCGGCCTACAAGACGGAGGCTGACCCTGCGCGCCCGAAATACTACGCGCTGGAGATGTTCCCGTACCCCTCGGGCAACCTGCATATGGGTCATGTGCGTAACTACTCCATCGGTGATGTCATGGCCCGCTACAAGACGATGGAGGGCTACAACGTCCTGCACCCGATGGGCTTTGACTCCTTTGGTATGCCGGCCGAGAACGCCGCGATCAAGCACGGGGTGCGTCCCCGCGACTGGACGCTCGACAACATCGCCAACATGGAGCGTCAGCAGAAATCTATGGGCCTCTCCTACGACTGGGACCGTGAGGTTATCACCTGCCAGCCTGATTACTATAAATGGACGCAGTGGCTCTTTGAGCTCTTTTACAAGCGCGGTCTCGCCTATAAGAAAAAGGCCAGCGTCAACTGGTGCGATACCTGCGGTACTGTACTCGCCAACGAGCAGGTCATCGATGGCAAATGCTGGCGCTGTGACTCCGAGGTGCACAAAAAAGACCTTTCGCAGTGGTTCCTTAAAATCACCGACTATGCCGATGTCCTGCTCAAAGACCTCGACAAACTACCGGGCTGGCCCGAGCGCGTCAAGACCATGCAGCGCAACTGGATCGGCCGCAGCGAGGGCCTCGAGTTCTCCTTTGACATCCCGGAGCTCCACGATAAAGTCACCGTCTACACCACGCGCCCCGATACGGCCTACGGTGTGACCTTCCTCGCGCTGGCCGCCGAGCATCCGCTCGTCGAAAAAATCTGCGCCACGAGCCCCAAAGCGGCGGCAATCAAAGCTTTTCAGGAAAAGGTGCGCAACCAGAGCGATATCGAGCGCACCTCCAGCGAGTCCGAAAAAGAGGGCATCAACACCGGCGTCACCTGCGTGAACCCCTTCAACGGCAACAGCGTGCAGATTTGGGTCACGAACTATGTGCTTGCTGACTACGGCACCGGCGCCGTAATGGGCGTGCCCTCGGGCGACCAGCGCGATTGGATGTTCGCGAAGAAATACGACATCCCGATGATTCTCACCATCGAGCCCAAAGACCAGCACCTCGACCTAGCGACCATGACCGAGGCCTATACGGAGAAAGACGGCGTGCTCGTCAACTCCGCCGAGTTTACCGGCATGGAGATGCACCAGGCTATGGCGGGCATCATGGACAAGGCCGAGAAAGAGGGCTTTGGCAAGCGCCACGTCAACTACCGCCTGCGCGACTGGCTCATCTCGCGCCAGCGCTACTGGGGCGCGCCCATCCCGGTCATCAACTGCCCGCACTGCGGCGAAGTGCTCGTCCCGGAAAAAGATCTGCCCGTCATGCTGCCGGATAATGTCTCCTTCGACCAGGGCGCAGTCTCACCGCTCGCCCAGTGTGAGGAGTTCGTGCATTGCAAGTGCCCCAAGTGCGGTGCTGACGCTACACGTGAGACCGACACGATGGATACGTTTATCTGCTCCTCGTGGTACTTCCTGCGCTACACTGACCCGCACAATACGGAGCAGCCCTTTGCCAAGGATAAAGTCAACTATTGGGCACCGGTTGACCAGTACATCGGCGGTATCGAGCACGCCATTCTGCATCTGCTGTACTCGCGCTTCTTCACGAAAGTGCTGCACGACGCGGGCCTCGTGGACTTTGACGAGCCGTTCCACAACCTGCTCACGCAGGGCATGGTGCTGAAAGACGGCTCGAAAATGTCGAAGTCCAAGGGCAACGTCGTCTCGCCGGAGGAAATCATCGGCAAATATGGTGCCGACACCGCACGTCTCTTTATCCTCTTTGCGGCGCCGGTCGACCGTGACCTCGAGTGGAGCGATCAGGGCGTCGAGGGCTCGTACCGTTTCCTCGGCCGCGTCTGGCGCATCCTCGGTCACTTTGAGGAAGCCATCAAGGGGGCAGGGGACAGCTACGACGTCGCCCAGCTTACGAAAGAAGAAAAAGACCTGCGCCGCGTCCTGCACGTGACCATCAAGAAAGTCACGGAGGATGTACGCGACCGCTTCATGTTCAATACGGCCATCTCGAGCATCATGGAACTCGTCAATGCACTCTATACCTTCCAGGATAAGCCGCTGAACGCCGGGCTCGCGCGCGAGGTGGCGCGTAACCTCCTGCTCATGTTAGCGCCCTTTGCCCCGCATATCACGGAGGAGCTGTGGAGCCGTCTCTTCGCCGACGGCAGTGTGCATCAGCAGCGCTGGCCACAGTATGACGAGCAGGCGCTCGTGCAGGACAGCCTCGAGATTGTGCTCCAGATAAACGGCAAGGTGCGCGGCAAAGTCAGCCTCGCACCAGACCTCGACCGTGATGCTATGCAGCAGGCTGTACTCGCGACCGACCGCGCCAAAGAGCTCACGGCAGGCAAGACTATCGTCAAAGTCATTGCTGTGCCGCGGAAACTCGTGAATATCGTCATCAAATAAATATATCTAAGACAGATTCAAGGTATTTCCTCTTGAATCTGCCTTTATTTTTTTGTACAATGTTACATATAGATTATTGATAAACTAAAATTTCGTGTTAGTCATCACTAAGGAAAGCAACTATCGGCGCACCAGCGCCACAAGGGAAGGAAGTCTGGATATGCTGAAAGCGTACGCCATCGAGGATCTCAAACCTGGCATGCGGGTGGGCCGTGACGTCATGGATCATGATGGTACCTCACTCATCAACGCGGGGATGAAACTCACTAACGAAATGATTTTTGGCCTGCTCGATCGGCCTATTTTCTCCATCTATATCGACGAGGGGAGCAGTGAGCCCGTCGACGTGCCGGGACGCGACCATCTGCTCGATGCGGGCTATGTTAACGATTACAGCCTCGTCTACAGCCAGGTCGTTGATATGTTTGAGCAGCTGCGTGCGGGGGCGCCGCTCGATACGCACGCTGTGGAGCAGGCGATGGAACCGCTGAGCGAAAAAGACCTCTGCAACGGTATCAAGGCGGTCTCCCAGATCCATAACATGACGCGCAAAGGCGACTATCTCGTGCACCATTGCCTGCACGTTGCTATCCTCGCGGGCATCATGGGCAACCGTGAAAATATGCCCAAAGACCAGTTGCACGACCTCATCCTTGCGGGCCTGCTCATCGACTGCGGCAAGACGCGCATCGCGCCGGAGATTCTCAACAAGCAGGGCAAGCTCACCGACGAGGAGTTCGCTGAGATGCGTAAACACGCGGAGTATGGCTATGAGCTCATCAAGGACAGTCCGCTCGGTAACAAGCGCGACATCACGCTCGGCGTGCTCCAGCATCACGAGCGCAGTGATGGCTCGGGCTATCCCTATGGCTCCACGCAGGATGAGATTTCGACTTTCGGCCGTATCCTCGCCATCCTCGACATCTATGACGCGATGGCCGCTGACAAGAGCTACGCGAAGCGCAAATCGCCCTTTGACATTTTCGCTATCCTCTACGATGACATCCTCGCAGGCAAACTCGACCCGACCTGGGGCGTGAAGTTCATCCGCCACCTCTGCCAGGATCTCAACGGCAACTGGGTGGCACTCTCCAACGGCGCGAAGGGACGTATCGTCTATATCGACCCCAGCCGCGTCTCCTCGATGCCGATTGTCCAGACCACGACCAATGCTTTCCTCGACCTCAACAAGGAAAAAGACATCCACATCGAGGCTATCCTTACCGCCGACGAGGCGATGGAGGCCTAATGGTTGAGCACGCATTCTCAGCCTCCCACTCTGGTGGAGGTGCCTCGCAGGGGCGGAGAGGGGCGTCCCTTTATGAAATTAGCTACTAAAACCGACGAACACTACATGCGCGAGGCCCTCGCCGAGGCTCGCCTCGCCGCTGCGCAGGGCGAGATTCCCATCGGCTGCGTCATCACCAGCCCGCAGGGAAGTATCATCGTCCGCGCCCACAACCTGCGCGAAACTGACCACGACGCCACGGCCCATGCCGAGATCGTCGCTATCCGGCGGGCGGGGGAGGCGCTCGGCGACTGGCACCTCACGGGTTGTACGCTCTACGTTACCGTCGAGCCCTGCCCTATGTGTGCCGGGGCCTGTGTCAACGCCCGCCTCGCCCGCATCGTCTACGGCGTCCCCGACTACCGCGCTGGTGCCTGTGACTCCATCATCAACATACCCCAGCACCCTGCCTTGAACCATCATATAGAGGTTACCGCGGGCGTTCTCGAGCGTGATTGTCGCGCCCTGATGCAGCGGTTTTTCCAGCAGCGGCGGTGAGGAGAGAGCAGTTTTTTGTACCTACGCAGGACGCCCTCGGTGTCCTGCTATTTTTATGCGCATCAGCGGGGAGCAAAAGGCCTGCTTTCCCTTGACGCACGGTCTGTTTTCGTATATAGTTTATCTATACATATGGATATTCGTGCGCCCATTTGTGGGAGACATCCCGTCAGGCGCACCTATAGGAGGATTCATTTATGCATACGAGATATATGCCACTCGCGGCTGCCCTGGCCCTGGCACTCACGGCCACGCCGGCCCTCGCAGCGACTACGGACGCCGCCTACGAGGCGGCGCAGGATCGCCAGGCGGCAGTAGCGGCACCAGCGGGCACGACGCAGACTCAGCCAGCCAAGACGGCTCAGCCTGCTCATGCGGCCTACGTAGCGGATAATGATGTGTTCCAGCCGGCAGGCCTCGGTTCGGGCCGCCTCACTGGCACCTACCATCTGGCTAAATACGACATCATCAACGTCAACGTCATCGGTTTCCCCGAGGGCCTCGGCTATACGACCTCGTCCAGCACCATCAACACGGGCTCGGGCTCACAGACCCTCGGCGCAGGTGACATCATCATCGGCCCCGATGGTAACGCGTCCATCCCGTACGTGGGCAACATCCAGCTGGCAGGTCTCACGCTCGCTGAGGCCGATGCGCAGATCACCAGCGCGCTCAGCGCCTACCTGCGCGATCCGCAGATCAACGTCTCTGTGCGCAGCTATGCCCCGCGCAAGATTCTCGTCACCGGTGAGGTTATGACCCCGGGCATCCAGCACCTGCCGCTCGACCAGCTCGATGCCTACGCGGCCATCACCAGTGCAGGCGGTTATACGAAACGTGGTCGCAGTACCCGTGTACAGGTCATCCGTGTCATCAACGGCACGATGTATTATCGTCAGCTCAATATGAAAAACTTCGTGCGGCACCATGACCTCACGCAGAACGTCGCTCTGCAGGACGGTGACATCGTCTACGTGCCAAAATCCAACGGCATCCGCTGGACAGAAGACATCCTGCCGTATTTCAATGCCTGGACTCTTTACAAAGGCCTGACTGATTAAGCGAGAGTGGAGGAACAGTAAACTAATGGAAAATAACGAAGAAAGCATCGACCTCGGCCGCCTCGCCAGCATCGCCTGGGCACATAAAAAGACCGTAGGTGGCATCATCGGTGCCTGCACCGTCATCGCGTTGGCCACATCCTTTGCCATGCCCGAGAAATACTCGTCTACGGCGCTCGTGCAGATGCGCGGTGTCAACGTCGACGTCAGCGGCATGAAGGCTGCGGCAGCTGCGATGGGCTTTAGCACAGGCGGCGGCAGCTCCGCCAGTGTGCAGAGCTATATCGAGCTCATGAAGAGCCGCGCTGTCCTCGACCCAATCATCGACGAGCTCTACGCCGATAAAGATGAAGACAAGCGCCCCGGCGCAGCCGGTTTTGCCAAAGATACCCTGAAAATCGAGAATACGAAGCAGACCAACCTCATCTCTATTACGGGTAAAGGCAGAACAGCCGACGAAGCACAATATATTACGCAGTCTGTTGTGGACAATTTCCTCCAGCTCCAGACCAACATGAACGGTGAGACGCAGAGCATCCTGCTGAAATTCCTCAATGACCGCATCGCTACGGCGAAGCAGGAGGCTGACGAGGCCGCGCAGGCCTTTGCCGACTACCAGAAGGAGCACAAGATCTATAGCCCGACCGATCAGGCTAAAGCTGTCGTCGAGCAGGGGCAGGCCTGGGACAAAGCCATCAGCGAGATGCAGGTCCAGCAGCAGGCTGCCCAGGCGCAGCTCGGTGCTGTTCAGTCACAGATCGGCGATCAGGAGAACCGCAGTGATGCCTATCAGATCAACGATAACTCCAACGTGCAGGATCTGCGCGGCCAAATCGTGAAGAAACAGGTCGAGCTCGTCGGCCTGCGTCAGAAATACACCGACAACCACCCCTCCGTACGCTCCGCCGAGCAGGAACTCGCCCAGCTCCAGCAGAGCCTCACGCGTGAAGTCGATGCCGTCGTGCAGTCCCACACCGCTACGATGAACCCGACCCACGCAAAACTCGTCCAGCAGCAGGTAGAGGGTGAGGTCAACCTCGCCACCGCGAAGGCCAGTGAGGCCGCCCTGCGCCACAACCGTGACGAAAAAGACAAAGAACTAGGCTCCTTCCCCCAGGAGGTCAAAGACTACCTCGACCTCGAACGCGAAGCGAAAATCAAACAGGAGATCTACACCAACCTCGTTAACCAAAGCGAGCAGGCCCGTATCAAACAAGCCATGCAAAGCATGGACGTCCAGGTAGTAGACCCCGCCGACCTGCCTAAACATCCCTCGGAGCCGAGAAGAAACTTAATCACGGCGATCGGTTTTGCCGTAGGCTGCCTGCTGGCCTTTGGTTATAGCCTGATTGCGTACAAGCGGGAGAGTTACTGATGAAAGTAGCAATCGTCTGTGACTGGCTGGTGACTTACGCCGGTGCGGAGCGTGTTCTTGAGCAGATGCTGAAGTTGTATCCCGAGGCTGACCTTTATAGCGTAGTAGACTTCGTACCTGAGAAGCAACGTGCATTTTTGCAAGGACATACGCCGCATACGACCTTTATTCAGCATCTGCCGGGCGCGCGTAAGCACTACCGCCAGTATCTGCCTCTGATGCCGCTGGCTATCGAGCAACTGGATCTCTCTGGCTATGACCTCATCCTCAGCAGCTCCCACTGCGTAGCGAAGGGCGTGCTCACAGGCCCCGATCAGATCCATATCTCCTATGTGCACAGCCCAATACGCTACGCATGGGATCTCCAACATCAGTACCTCCACGAGGCAGGTCTGGACAAGGGACTGAAAAGCTGGTTGGCACGCCTCATCATGCACTACATGCGCATCTGGGATACGCGAACGGCGAATGGCGTAGACTACTTCATCGCGAACTCCCATTTCATCGCACGCCGCATCAAGAAAGTCTACGGCCGCGACGCTGAGGTCATCTATCCGCCAGTCGACATCAGCAAATTTCAACTGTGCACGGATAAAGAGGACTACTACCTCACCGTCTCCCGCATGGTACCGTATAAAAAAATGAAACTAATCGTGGAGGCGTTCAACGCTATGCCCGATAAAAAGCTGGTAGTCATCGGCGATGGCCCTGAATACGCCAAGACCAAAGCCATCGCCGGCCCGAATATAACCATGATGGGCTACCAGTCAGACGAGGTACTATTGGAGAAAATGCAACACGCCAAGGCTTTCGTCTTTGCCGCCGAGGAAGACTTCGGCATTACTCCGGTAGAGGCGCAGGCCTGTGGTATGCCGATTATCGCCTACGGCAAAGGTGGTGCACTGGAAACCATCCGTGGTCTCAATGCTCCTCAGCAACAAGATAACGCCGGGGCCACCGAGGGCTCTGCCACTACGGGTATCTTCTTCTTCGAGCAGGCTATCCCTGCCATCTGTACAGCCATCGAGCAGTTCGAGCAGCAAGCGGAGGCTATCACTCCTGCCAGCTGCCGTGCCAACGCCGAGCGTTTCGGTGCAGATGTATTCCGTCAGCAACTCTGCGCCTATATAGATGAGCATCTGTCTGCTACGGGGGGGGCGGACAACTGGTAGAATTATTCTATTTATTCACAGAAAGTTTAATACCTATGTGCATCAGAATACGCCACCTATTGAAAGGCAGGTGGCGGCTTGATGTTAGTGCAAGTTATCATACCAGTTCATTTTCCAGATCAGAAGTTTCGTGCTTGTTTGACCGCCCTGAAAAAACAATCGATGCACGACTTACGTGTTTTGCTTATTGACTCTGGCTCTAAGCAGAGCGATTGGCTCAATTTAACTCATGATTTGCGTGCACAAATTATAACTATAGATGAGGGGGAATTCGATCACGGCGGGACACGCCAAATGGGGGTGGAATATACCGCAGATGCTGATATCCATGTATTCTTGACGCAGGACGCGGTATTGTCTAATGAAAATTCCTTGGCTCGGTTGATAGCTGTCTTTGAAGACCCTCAGATTGGTTGTGCTTATGGACGTCAGTTGCCACATATGGATGCAGACTTTTTTTCAGCGCATGCACGTGCGTTCAACTATCCGGCACAAAGCCAAAAGAGAAGTTATTCTGATAGAAAAAGATATGGTGTAAAAACGGCTTTTTGCTCTAATTCTTTTGCTGCGTACCGTTACTCAGCCTTGTCAGAAGTGGGCGGTTTTCCCAGGCATACAATATTAAGCGAGGATATGTACGTAGCGGCTAAAATGTTGCAAGCAGGCTGGTCTGTGGCCTATGCGGCCGACGCGACGGTTAAGCACTCGCACAACTACACCATAGCACAAGAGTTTCGTCGTTATTTCGATATTGGTGTGTTCCATGAACGTGAAGCCTGGATACGTGCTGACTTTGGTCAGGCTGAGGGAGAGGGAACTCGATTTGTTCAGAATGAGTTGTGTGCATTGCTTCGTCATAATCTTTTTTTGTTACCGTCTATGATTGCGCGTGATTTATCTAAGTTGCTAGGGTACAGGCTTGGCTTAGTCGAACATGTACTGCCGAGGTGGATAAAGCAGAAAATGGCTATGAATAAACACTTTTATTAATAATTTTCTATGTTTTTTAGCAAGAGGTGGTCAATGTGCGAGTTTTGTTCCTGACAAATATACCTGCCCCATACCGGGTGGAGTTCTTTGAACAGCTCGGGAAGAAATGCGATTTAACAGTCCTCTACGAATTGCATAATGCCACTAATCGCAATGCAAAATGGGGGGATGGCAGTGAACATACATTGACTTATCGTGAGGTTTTTTTGCACTGCTACCGCACTATATATGATGGTGGTATCGCGCCGAATGTTTTTGGTTTTTTATCTGGGGAATATGATATAATTATTGTTGGGACGCATGGAACTCCCACGGCCAAAATGGCTATGTTGTATATGAGATTTCGTCATATTCCATACGTGCTGAATATAGATGGAATGTTATCTGCAGAACTGTCAGAGAAATCTATAGTGAATAGGTATTTACGCTCTTTACTATTTCGTGGAGCAGAAGCGTATGTTGTAAGTGGCCAGGATACGATTACGTATTTACAAAATTTGCGAGTACAGTTAGCACAGGTATATGTATACCCGTTTTCATCTATAAACGATGTCGATATTTTATCTAATAAGGTTGATCAAACTGCTAAGGCTGCACTGCGTCGTGAGTGTAATATCGACACACAACGTAATATCATAGCAGTGGGCCGATTTGTTACTTCCAAGGGCTTCGAGGCGTTATTTCATTTTATGCGTAAAGCACCTAAAGATGTTGGACTTATTTTAATCGGTGGGGATAGTGATGTCTATCAAGTTGAGATAAGCAAATTATCTCAGGATGTGCAAAACAGAATCTATTTTCCGGGTTTTTTGAACAAAGCGCAGTTAGCTAAATATTATAAGTTGTCTGATGTGTTTGTTCTCCCCACCCATCATGATGCGTGGGGACTAGTGGTAAATGAAGCCTTGGCATATGGCCTCCCGGTTATTACTACGGATAGATGCGGGGCAGGCCTGGAAATGATTAAAGAAGGAATTAACGGATATGTCATACATCATATGGGTGAAGATAACTTGCGCGTGAGGTTGGATGAGTTGCTCAATACTCCGGAATTGTGTGAACAAATGTCAAATGCTAATATTGGGTTGGCGCATCAGTATACTATCGAAAAAATGGCAGAAAAGCATATAGAAATTTTCTCTGAAATATTATCCAAGCGACAATAGTAAGTAATTTGGGGAACGTCCTGATGAATATAGTTGTAGTAAATGATTATGGTTTTCTCAACGGCGGGGCTGGGAAGGTAGCTTTTGATACAGCCATACTTATGAGTCAGGCTGGTCATCGTGTCATTTTGTTTACAGCCGTTGATCCTATAGAAGTAGCTCTAAAAGCTAACGGTGTTGAGGTAGTGTCGACGCATCAGTTAGAGTTTCTGCATTATAAAAACAAAATAAGAGGTGGGCTGACTGGTTTATGGAACATTAAGGCGGCTAAGCAATTGGCACATTTGCTGGCTAAGCTGGATCCTCATGAAACGGTCGTGCATGTACATGGATGGACGAAGGCATTATCAGCCTCCATTTTTCGTACGATAGGCAGAATGCAGTTTCCTTGTGTAATTACTGGGCACGATTATTTCCTGCTATGTCCCAACGGCGCCTTTTATGATTATCAAACGCAACAGATCTGTCCTAGAAAGCCACTATCGTTGGCATGCTTGTGTTGTAATTGCGATAAGCGTAGCTATGCGCAGAAGCTGTATCGTTCTGTGCGGTTAGTTATCCAGAGAAAGGCGCTAAGTAGTTTCTCATGGAATATTATATATATATCCGATTTCAGTAAAAAAATTATTCAACCGCAATTGCATTTTCCGTATGTCAAAGAATATTTTGCTCGTAATCCCGTAACTGTATCAGTGCATGAACAGAGGGTACCAAAAAAAAATAAATACTTTATTTATATAGGACGCATTGATCCAGAGAAAGGTGTGGATTTGTTTTGTGAGGCTGTGTGCAGGTTAGGCGCCTTTGGAGTGATTATAGGCGAAGGAAGTGAGCGTCATTCGCTTATGAAACATTACGCTGATTACAAAAAGTTAATTTTTACTGGTTGGCTGCAGCAGCCGGAATGGCATAGATGGTTGGAGCAGGGGAAAGCGTTAGTTTTCCCGTCTAAATGGTATGAGGGGGCACCACTTTCTATTCTTGAAACACAATTTCAATATAAAATTCCTGCTATTGTGCCAGATAGGTGCGCTGCTAGTGAGTACGTTATGTCGGGGCAAAATGGCTTAGTCTTTCAATCCGGGAGTTTACAGTCGCTAATTGATACGATGACGACGATGGAATCTAGTTATGGAAATTTTTTTAGTAATGAAAATGAAGCTGAGTTATATGCCACAGAAACTCACGACTATGCAGCTGAGACATATGGAGAAAATATAGAAAATATTTATCGCAGTATTTTGAAGTCTTGAAAAAGAGGTAAATATGCTTGTTTATTATTTTCTGTTAGCTTGGATAATTCTAGCAGGCGTGTTATTAAAATTTAGAGTTGGATATGGTGATTTGCACATTATATCTGGTAGGTTATTATATATTATGGTAACTTTTATACCTTTGACGATAGTAATGTGCTTTCGCGGGGTATATGTGGGCACGGATACGCATCTTATTTATATAAATGAGATCTGGCCATATATTGCAAGTTTTAATAGTTTTTCTGATTTATTGAATGCGCCTGATACCAAGGACTATGTGTATTATTCCGCGTATTATTTTCTACAGTTGTTATCGCAGGATGACCACTTCTTAATCTTTTGCGAGTCATTAATTATAATGATTGGTATGGCAGTTTTTCTGTACCGAACCTCAACTAATTTGCTCCTTTCCGCTATAATCTTTTTTTCCATATTCTTCTTCTGGGCAATGAATAATAACAGACAAGCTGTAAGTTTGATGTTCATTTTGAATTCTTGGTATTTTTTATATAAAGATATCATTAGTAAGAAGGGATGGTTATTATTCATAATAGGGGTAGGGTGTCACGCATCATCGTTGATATTCCTCATGGCGCTTATAAGTGCGGAGATAACAAAACGTAATATTTCTTATAGGAAAATTATTTTTGTTACCAGTATCGTGTCTATTGCTATATCTTGTTCTGCGCTTTTCTTGATAAAGCAATTTATGGCAGGGTTGCCTCCTATGTATCAGGATTATCTTTTGGGTAATAGTGCTTATAATTTCCTTAATGGTGTGGAATCATCGTTTCATATTTTAGGCGTGGTGTTCATCTTTTTTATCCTTGCCTATATATTCAGCTTACATCACCTAGATTCGGAAAAAGATGATATGGCACGAGCGATGCTTCCGAGTTTAATTTTTATGACGACCTTTTACATGGTATTCAATGGCAATGAGTTGACAGTGCGAGCACTAATGTCTATTGAGATGCTTTTTCTGATTTTTATTCCATGTGTAGTCAATAGATATAAGGAGATTCCTAGGTTGGTTGGCTCGCTGATAGTTGTAGTAGCTTTTTCAGTGAGAGGACTATATTTGGCAGAGAGCGGAGTGTTTGGCGTTATTCCGTATGTTTTTTTTGAGTAAGGGGGAGAATGAGCAAGTCTCTGTTTGCTCCATAAATGAAAATATATGTAATTACACACAAGCCGATAGCATTAAAACTTCCGGATATATATGAGACTATTTTGGTTGGAAGTTCTGGCAAAATGAGTGAAGGCCTTTTACGAGATGATACTGGAGACAATATATCTAAGAAAAACAAACACTACTGTGAATTGACTGGACTATATTGGATATGGAAAAACTCACAGGAACATGATGTTGTTGGACTATGTCACTATAGAAGATTCTTGACACATGGGAATATAATACATTCTAAGCAAGTTATTGATAAGGATGATTTACTTAGAGATTTTGTGACGAATGATGTTGATATATTGTTGCCGCAGATAAAGTTGTCTTGGAAAAAGGCGGTTTATAAAAAATGCTATGCGCCTAGTGCAGATGACATGCATTATGTTAGGAAAGTTATTTCGCAAAAATGCCCGGAATATTTACACGCCTATGATAAGTATGTAAATGGCAAGAAATCATACTATTGTAATGTGATGGTAGCCAAGAGAGAGGTATTTAATCAATATTGCGAATGGCTGTTTGATATATTGTTTCAGGTCGAGAAGGTAATGCCATTAGATAGCTATATTCATGATGCCTATAGGAGTCGAATGTTTGGTTTTTTATCTGAGCGGCTACTGAATGTGTGGGTTATTTTTCATAGAGAACTGAAGATAAAAGAATACCCGATGGTGAAGACTGATCAAAATATATTGGTTCGTATGAAAGAATTTGCCAAACAGCAAGTTTATAAAATATTAAATATTTAATCTGTACTTTAATATTTCTTAAATCACATTGTTGATGGAGAGAGCAACAGTGGAAAATATCCTTTGTATCTTAATCGCTAATGAAAAGAGCGCTATTCCTAATTTGTATGTAGATACTATTAGTGCGTTTTCAACACATAGCCATATGGTAGTAATTTATCCACATGTATATAAACGTAAAGAGCTTCCTGTCGACTTACTGTACGCTGAGCCGGAGAAAATTTTAGCAGATCGTGAACAGCGAAACAAGATGGAACAGTTAAAGCGATATCGTGATTATGCGGAGCATTTAGTGCAACTGGTAGAGCAATATGATGTTAAACATATATATTTTGAGGTAGGTTTGCCTGTGTTTCAATTGATTTTGATGAGCAAATTGTCAGGAGTATCATATACAATGCGGATACACGATCCAGTCCTGCATGAAGGGGAATCTTTTCGTAGTCATTTGAGTCGCTGGTTAGAGAAAATGTTCGTTTTTCCGCGTATCCATAATTTTATCACGAGCTATCAAGAAAGTTTAGTTGAAATGAAGGAGAACGGTGGTTTGAGTGATCTAGTTCCTCGTACGCATGTGTTATATTTACCTCAAATGCGGTGTATGGAGTTTTCTGATATTCGAGCGACGCCGTATCCTATAAAATGGGATTTTATCTTTTTTGGTCGTATAGAGTTATACAAAGGTCTCGATGTATTACTTGATGTAATGCGTGAACAAGAGATGCGGAAAGTGCGTCTATTGATTATTGGTCGTGGTAGTGAAGCCAAACTCGTTGCATCACAGGCGTTAGATTTACCTAATGTAACGTACATTCAGTCATATGTCCCTGACCGCGAATTAGCAATGTATATTATGCAATCTCGTTTTGTAGTGTTGCCTTATCGTTCTGCAACAGGCTCGCAGACCGTTGCCATCGCAAATTACTATCAAAGAATGGTTTTAGCCACGTCTGTAGGGTGTTTTTCTGAGTATATCGTTGATGGTCGTAATGGCATTTTGATGCCTAAGCTTGACAAATTTATCTTAAAACAAGCTATGCTGAAAATGATGTCGTTGAAGGAGGAGAAATATCGTGAAGGCGTTGTTGCAGAGTATAAGAAGTTTAACATTTTCAAACTGGCAGCTAAATTAGAACAAGTTATACGAGAAGGCTATACAGTTCAGGCAGATAAAGCAGATTGGTATCAAAACTGAATAGTTAAGCATTGTCGTTTGACCTGTGATTACTGGCTTTGTCTTGCGGGGGGGGGGCTTCTGTAGTATAATTTAGACACACTAAA